>Ga0315915_1005687_pt1 | contig 15468 bp, 6 predicted proteins | sample MpolbnodulesMG_FD_207738 | JGI IMG/M metagenome (GOLD analysis project Ga0315915, IMG submission 207738) | Medicago polymorpha root nodule microbial communities from Los Angeles, California, United States - branched nodules | ecosystem: Host-associated > Plants > Roots > Nodule | place: USA... | reverse complement strand
TTCGGTCCTAATAACTTTTCTTATTATGCAAATATCTACCAGAATGTCTGATTGTATGTAAAAGAGTGCAGTTTTTAAGTAAAGGTTAATTTCGTCATTTTAGGGGGCATAAAAAGATATGAAGGGAGTCTAAAAAGTAACCTTATAAAAATTGAGCCTGAATTTTAATAGGGCTTTTTAGCCCCCCGGTACCCGTTAGGGCTAGCCCGAACGGGCCGCGGGTAGCCCGTTAACCTGCATAACAAAAAAAATCCTATGAATTATATATATTTTTCTAATAATTCCTTACTTAGTTGATTAACAAAGTAAAAAATAAAAGTGAAAATTCAATGAATTAACACAAATATAAATGTAATATAAAATTATATTTACTCGTTTCGTTATTTATAATTTTAAAGATCGAATATATAAATATCTATAACCATAACGTATCTAATTTATTTAAAATTGTTTTCCTCGCCATTTTAGTTTACGACGTTCGTACGAAAATGTTTACAATTTATTTTTGTACTAAACATTATTTAAACATATTAAAAATATTATTTATTAAAAAATTTATAGGAGTATTTTATAGTACTTTTTTTATTTTTAAAAAAAGTAATTTTTAATACGGGGCGGCCCGTTTAGCCCGCAGGCCATGTAGGGCCGGGCTCGGGTAGTATATTTCAAGCCCGTTTTCCAACCGGGCTTTTCGGCCCGTCCCGATAAAGCCCGTTAGGGCCGACCTTAAACGGGTCGGGCCACCCGTTTTGACAGCTCTATAGGCACCGGAGAGATCAGAAACGAGTTGAAGAACCATACATTCGTTGGAAACAGGCGCACCAACATTAGATAACTTATCAAAAAGAGACTTAATGTATTGGCAAATATTCTTGCTCTAGATAGAGTGCACGAGAATTTTTGTTGCCAAAGAAGATATTGAAGAGACAGTCCTAGGGATGTTTATGTGGTAAAATCACGCTCAATGATGGTATGGAGAAGGTCAATCGATATGGTACTGTAAATACATTGAAGAACTATGACATTAAGACGTTTCCACAAGGTTAAGCTAGTTTCTTTGAGAGAGGGAGACGAAGATCTAGTTTCGGTGGTGGGTGTAGGGATGATGTGGTCAATAACCTCATAATCTTGAGCGTGAATTTTAGATAACACAAACCATGTATTGTATTGGCTCTTTTCAATATCTAGAATAATTTTGATGAACTTTCTTATATTGTTGACAGTTTGGGGAGGATGAATGGGGTGATTGGTGGTGGTGATGGTGGTTTCGGGTGGTGTCTTTTATTGTTTAGACAGTGAAATTTTGGAATCGGACATGATGATGTTTTAACCGAGAGAGAGAGAGAGAGAGAGAGAGAGAGAGAGAGAGAGAGAGAGAGAGAGAGTATGAGTTTGGTAGAGGAACAACAGTGAGAGGGGGAAGAGGAGGTGTAGAGAAAGAATTTAGGATTGCAAAAGGGATTTAGGTTGTTTATACCATGAAATAATTGTTTTCCGTCGGTGTTTCATTATACTATAATGTATTTATACAATGATGTTGTCTTAGGCCTCAAGTATCTCTAACTTAGGCATCAAGTATCATGGGCATCAAATATTTCTAACTTAAATCTCAATTATCCTTAACTAATATACAATATACTAATAATTTATACAATGAGTATTTTATATTCTTTGATACAAAGCAGCGTCATGATATGATTAGAAAGATTATTAATGTATTATGTCCAATGGATGTACCAAACATAAGATATGAGTAGAATATGATTTATCTTCTTATTATAAAAGCTTATCTTCTTATTATAAAAGCTTATAAGGTTAAGCTTTTGCTTAATCCTAATCATAAGCTTGATTTCCCTCCTAAACATCTTTACCTAGCTTCCCTAGCAAGTTTCACCTTCATTTAATGAGGTATATCATGAGTGCATTTAATGCACATCTTGAAAATTGATAGAACTAACAGTGATATGTGAAGCTTTGAAACTCTTCCATATTTCTAGCCTAATCCCTTCTATGCTTAATTTGAATTCAGTTACAATTTGTCATATTGTCTAGGCTAATTTATCTGAGCTGCATTGTAAACAAAAAAAATTAATTCAATCTATTTTCAAGGAGCTCAACCGTACTTTAGCGATGCTGGAAACCTCTTTTCTTTTTTTGGTACATGTTGGAAACCTCTTCTAATGCACGCATGTAAAATGACCTTTGCTTATATACCTTTGTACCACATCTAAAACATCTAAACTCTTTCATCCATAAACACAATTTTTGGGGCCCATAATTTTTTTATAATATAAGACCTATAAATATAAGTTATATATTAATAAATTTAATAGATGTATGTTTGCGTATCACTGATCCGGTGGTAAAGGTTTTTGCATTTTGTTGCAAGGTTTGTGGACTCATTAGGTTCAATATTTTTTTTTATAATTATTATGTTAGTCAATGTTAGTTAATTATTTTTCTCTACATTGTCTTACCTTTTTTTTTTTTTATGCCCATGCACTTAATTAAAAAAAAGTCTTGCATCTTTAAGTATTAAAAGAAACCTTATAACAGTCAATTGACATTTTTTACAAAATTTGGATTTAATTTACATAATTTTTTTTGATGTAGCTTTTACCAGAGGCCCAATTTCTAAAATTAAAACGGGGCCTTCAAATTCTTTAAGACGGCCCTAAATTTGATGTGGATTTCAATTTTGATTAATAGTTTCAGTAACGATTTCATAAACAATTCCACCATTAATTATGCTATTTCAACTCGATTTTGATTTCGGTATGATTTTAGTTTTTGATTCGTTGTTACTTCTGGTTTCAAATCACATCGCACACCATGTGGCAATGGATGGAGGATGGCTTCTAACGAGATTTTTTGTGTGAAAGTTTTGGATTGAATATGGTGCACGCCATATCTGGATATTCTTTACATGTTAATGCAATTGGTTTCCTCCTTTCTTCAATCTTTTGACTTGCTATCCACTTATGACTCATCACTTTTTTTAATGACCTTAGAACTTATCTTTTGGTTCCACTGATCAAATAAATATGGGTATTTTTTTTTTTGAAACATAATAAAGTAGGGTTATTCTACAATATTTTCCAAATGAAACAATTATTTTTTATACTCTTTGGATTGTGGAGTTCATAAAGAATAATTGTAGTGTTGCTAACTACTCTAAATATATGAATAGGTCTTCTATATTGTTGAGTTGATGAATTTAACTCTCAAAATTTATTTTGTTTATTTTATTTTAACGTTTTAGTGTTGCTAATTAACTTCACTAAATATATGATAGGTAATCATGCTTAAGTTTGTTTCTTTATGTTTATTTGTTTTTTTTTTCAGCCGAGGTTTTTGCATAATCACATTCAAAATGACAGTTATATCGTTAATATTTTTTCAGTCGATGATAAAGTTAATATAGTCATTAAGATGACTAATGATATGATTTCATTGTCGATGTTTTATATGCTGCTATTAGCCAAAATAATAGAAGTTGTATAGTTAGTGCACACTATATGTTATGTTTGTTAGTCCTTCAAAAAAAAAATGTTGTGTTTGTTAGTGTGCACTCTTAATTATATGGTATAACTTATTCGTTGGTTGGACCCGTACATTGCATGGGTCGATGTTCTAGTTTATCATATATTGCCTCATTATCATAGCTATCACACGGATCCTTTAACGCGGAAGAACCCGATCTTAAGCTTTACTCTCAAGTAAAAACAAAATCTGCTTCTACAGTGAGTTGGAGTTTTTGAAGGAGTGAAAAGGGGGATGAACGGATTTGGGCCTACAAAGGGAGGTATTTGTGTCTTTTGGGAAAGGGGGCAAATAACCTAGCAAATAATTTAGATTATTCAAAAGATCCTAGCAAATAATTTGATCCAATTTCATACACATCATCAATATTTTACACGTGAATATTACTAACTATACATTATACACAGACATACACATCAGCAATATATCAACCATTATGTGTATAAGTAAGCGTAGGGACTAGACTAATATGTTAGTCGATCCCTTATGATTGTAAGAATTATTTTAGACCTTTCTTTATGTGATGGACTATTTGGGGTCGTCATGAAGTTTTTCTTTTTGTTAGGGACTTAATTAGGATTTAGGAGTACTTACCCTAAAATGTTATACAATTTGTTGATTTTGTTAACATTTAACACATGCTAATTTTGATGCTTAACTAGTACATGGTACGCTAAAAAGATAATGCCGGTAATGATGTTAGATTTTTACAATGAAAAAGTGACCTGAGTTTGCAGGTATAGTGCAACACTAACTTCATTGGATGATTAGATTCTACGCTCGGTATTCTAAAAAAGACATTTCAGTTTTACTGTTTCTGAACCTCACAGTGTTCAGTTCAGAGACAACAGTGATTCTAAACATTGGCATTGGATTTGGACCATCAGATTTGCTTCAAACTAATTAAATCCAATCCACCATCAGTACTGTGCATACCTATCTGTATTCGTGTATATGAACGTGTGTGGTGTGGAATTCAGCAAAAATACATATAAATAAAAACAACAAATATGTAGTATAGTATTTCATGCACACCATGACACCAAAGACTTGCAATTGAGATAGTGCATATGCAAGTCTTTGTAAAAAAAATCTAATAGGGAAATTGAACATCAAAAAAGTAGGTTGTTATACATCTAACTGAAAGAGAAAGTTAATTAAAGTAGTCCATAAAAAATTAAAAAATAAAAAGACAAACTAAGAATATAGAATTATCTCACATTCTCACTCCATCAAAGGAAGAAAAAAAAAACATCATGTGACGATACCATAGAACCATCGCAATCAAAAACATCTTCTACATCATTATCATTGGTGCTGTTGACCGTCCTAGCTGCTTTACTAAATCTATTATTATAACATTATTATTAATATTTTTCATCTTCATCGGGTAAAGTCATGAACGAGGCTTGTTCTATCAGTGACATTAGAGTCTCCAAGAGAGAAATGGAATGCCATTTTCTGAATCATGATTGGTTTCATCAATGAAACGGAACTCGTTAGTCATTGCTGGAGAGAAACACTGCATCTTCTGGTTCTGTGGTTGCACGTACCATGAGTTGTTGTGATGGTGGTGGTTATACATCGAAGCTGACTCCATTACACCGATAGACGGCGCTGTCGGTGTGCCGGCAGCAGCACTTGCTCTTCTCTCTTCCTTCTTGAATCTGATCCCACATGCATTGCATAGTGACTGTAATTCCATTCAAATAAAATGTTATATTTCATGTTGCTATTTGGAATGTATATAGTTATATATTTAGAGTTTTTTTTTTTACCTTTGGGCCTCGTGGGCCGTTCCTCCAAAGCGGTGTGGAGGTGGTGTCACAGTTTGCACATCTACGAGCAAGAAGAGAATCATTGTTGGAGTTGTTGTTATTATTGGTACTTGCACGTGTTGCCTTTGTTTGAGACTGAGTACAGTTGTACTGTTTAGGTGTTAACAAATCCCAACAGAAATTTTTGACAGAACGACGTTCATGATGTCGGCTTCTTTTCTCTTCATCTTCAGTGAAACGAGTGGATGGTGTTCCAAGTGAAAGAGTACAATCAACAGAAGAAGAAGATGAAGAATTAGGAGTAAAGCAATAGGTTTCAGGTTCATCATAAGGTGTAGAGAATAACATTGAGAATGAGTTGTTTTGTCCATGAAACATACCACATGAACAGTGTCCCATCACGTGTTGCCCTTGAGATGAACGATGCATCATTGTTTGTGAAAAAGAGTAATGAATGAAAATGAATGATTTGAAGGGGTTTTTAGAGTAGAGTAGAGTAGAGTGAATGGTAATAATAAAAGGTTTGAAATATGAGAAGAGATAATTGTCTTGTAGTGTTTGAAGATAATAAAATGTCGAAATACTAGTCAGCACCTGCAGTCCACGTTGTCGTGAATTGCAAATGGAGACATGTACATACAAATACAAAATATATATAGTAAAGGAGATAAATTATAGAGCAGAAGAGGGAGGGAGGGACCCAATCAAATAAATGAAATGAAGGTTAAGTCAGGGAGTGAGTGTGATTGTAGGGTATGTAGTAATGTAAGCAAGTGTTTGAGTTTCGATTATATCTCCGCAGAATTACTACTGTTTATGACACCCTTCATGTATGATTTTGATTTCTTCTTGCATAATGCACAGTTTCAATTTATACTAGTAGAAAGAAAAAGATAAAGAGAGGGTTGTGTTGTGTTGTGTTGTGTAATGTGTAAGTATGATGGGTTGGTCAAAAGAGGGCACGTGACTAGAGGGAACGGTCTTCAAGGGATCTATCTGCAAGGTTTTTCTCCGATCACGAGGCTTTATTAGTGTCTCAAAAACCTCTGTCCGTATCCGTATCTCTGCCTCACTCTGTCACTGCCACCCTCCCAAGGAAAATGGAATAGTTTTCCCTCCTTTCCCTAACCTTATTCTCACGCTCCTATCTCATACATTCACTCTCACGCTCTAATCCCAATAATGCTTATTTACATTACATACTCTATGCATGCTATTTGAATAAGGATGATACCAACCGCTATCCCGCGACACCGGTTAAAGAAGTCAAAAAAGACAAATTTTAAGTTGAAAATATTTTTTTTTTATACTTGAAATCGGTTTCACAAGTTCAAATGCAATACTATTATATTTGTTTCTTTAACCGATATACTGAAACAGTGAATAAGACAACTAAATATTTAAATGTGACACTTAATCATTCCATTTTTTTTCTCCAAACAACAAATCAAACCAAATCGAATGACCCAAAAGTGCTTAAATTAGATGACACATGTTTCTTTTAGTTTAACCAAGGTGTTGGGTTTGAATATAGTCTTAGACATGCAACATCGTTAAAATTCTAGATGAGAGATTTTCGCTCATTTAAATTACACACAATTCGAAGAATTAGTCTTTACAGTTGCCCACACGAAAGATATCCCATTAAAAAAAACTAAATTGATGGTTTTTTTTCCCTCCAAAGACCGATAACTTACACACCTACTCACATAAAATATAAGGTTTTTGTAAGACTTAATGATTTTTTACAGAGTTTTCCTTCGATATAAACCCATAGAGATAAAAGGATTTTATTATGCTTGATGTTTTCTTTTTACTATGAGCTTTCATTTGATAAGCGGTTGAAGTTGAACTTGATTTATTGCATGCGATTCAGCCTCTCTATACAAACAAAAAACGACACATAGCCATGAAAATGATAGTAAACTTTCACCCCAAAAAAATGATAGTGATGAGGGTGCCAAAATAAGTGTGATGGATATGCCAATGACTTACCGTAATTCAAATTCACCATTAGTCACATAGCATGAAAAAATAAATATTTGTGTTTGCCACACACATGATTAACGAGAGTGTGGGATGTGCCAAATTAATGGCCAATGGGAAGTATCTTTTATGTACATGAGATTTCAACATAACAATGACCACTCCTAAAACATCCCCTCCGTTAGTAGTTATAATAGACCATCGCATCCAATCCAACAGCAACAAACAATCACAACAACAACCAGTTTTTTCTTCTACCTATGGCCACTCGTACAATGGGAATCACGTGAATGAATCTAAGCCAAGCTCGTCATGATAGTAACCTCGTGCCTGGAATCTAAAACCCATCACAACTTTGCTTTTTTGGAGCAGTTGCTTATGCGAGAACAGTGTCGTGCCAGTACGTGGTAGTATAATACAAGAATGCTTTTAAAAGTTAGTTCATAAATTCTAGAGTGAAAACTCAATGTCATTCTTGTCAAATATCTAGAGTGAAAACTCAAAGTGATTCTTGACGATAATATGTGCCTGAAGAAATTAAATTAGACGTAAGAAAGGTAATTGGTACCCTTTGGACAGTGTACTATATAGTGCACATCTTTATATCCGTGTTTATAAAAAATCTCCATACCCAAGCTCATATGTTATGGACAACAAATTTGGTGTACGTTTCCGTAACCTATTACATAAAATTATAAGAGCAGTGTTATTCCTCCCGAAAAAAATCATCCCGAGACCATCCCAAAAAGCGCTTAGCCAATTGAATTTAGTTATTTCCAGAAAACACGGGAGGCATGGCATGCAATTAATGAAAGGTATTAAGTAAAAAAGAATTTGGGAAATCCTCGCTCGTTATATTGTCGTTATAACTAGCAATTTCCAAATTATAATTATAGTGTATAATGTGCGGGCATGGGTCGGGTTGGACACTAGAGTGTCCGCACCCGCGTCCATACCGTTTAAAATTTGTGGGTAATTACCCAAGTTCAAGTTCATATCCAACAATATGGGTATTTACCCGTCCATTGTGATTTTTTTGCGGGTACCCATTAAACTTAGGTTCAATTATCATCCTAATTAGATGTGACAATGTTTAATCGGGACGAAGTTGTTTCCATTTTTTCTAAGACTAAAAATTAATTATTACTCTTTTTTAATGACTAACTTTGGTTTCACGTTCTTGTTTTCTTCTTAAAGTCCACAATAGGTCTTCGCTCTAATTTTAATTACAATCACATTAGTAGATTTTTGAATGTAACTTTTATTTTGACCTCAATCCGCATTTGGAGTCTTGTGTAAATCCCTCGCGATTTTATCTTTTGTAAACGACGTATCAATGGGTTTTCGAGTATGAATGTTGCTTATAAATTATCATTAGCCTTGATTTTTAAGTAATGTGAGACGTCTTTTACGTGCTTAAATAATATCCCACAATTGAGGCTAAGTGGCTAAAGGGTCTCTCTGTTCTCTTGTGTTGTTTAGACCTTCGTTAATGATCCATGTTAGATTTGAGGGCCAAGGTGCGCCTCCCCAGGGCGCCGCCTTAGCCATCTACTAGAAGCCTCTAGAACTCGGCCTAAATACCCACATTACTTATGACTTAAGTAACCACAAATCAGGCTCATGATGGGCAATAAATACAACCCTTGAGAGTCTTCTCAAGGCATGACCAATGCAATACAAACTCTAATACGATTATTGTACTTTTGCAAGTACAATTCATGTTAGATTTGAGGTGTCGATCACCGAAGTACATTCATACGAAAAGCATGAGATTCACATCAATTTCATCTAACGAGAGCGTGAATCTTATAAAAGGAATGTTGCTAGAACTTTTCGTATACCAATATTACATGACAGTAGAATCGGAATGTGAACTCTTGTTCTAGTCTTGTGGATGAAAAAAAAATATACTTCCGTACTAAATACAGTCAATCTGATCCTATGATCGAGATTAATTGTCTACAAAATCTATAGATACTTTGTACAAATAACATTATTAATTAAAACAAACTAGTAACTCTAAACATTTTCAAAACAAAATAATTATAACTCTTATTGGCCAACTGTAATAATAATTAAATAAAATTATAGATAGATGATGAGATTTTGATAGATCTTGGATGGCAGTAAGAAAAAGATACAAAGAGAGAAAGTGAAAAAGGTATCTGAGATGGGATACTCTGCAATGATCAAAGCAACGTTGCTTCAAATACTTGGCTTACTGAGGAGTGCCATGTCCACTAGGGAGAGAGGGGTTTCTTTGGGTCAAAGATAGTAGTAGAATAGAACATAGAAAATAACAAAAGTGTAGATAAACTATAGAGTTTTATAAAAAGAAAAACAGAGAGAGAGAAGTACTATACCCCACCACATAATCAATCATAACCAAGCTCAAACAAAAGAAAGTCCTCTGGAATATCGATAATTCGATGGAAAGATTCAAAAACATTCATTCACGGAGAAGAGTAAAGAATCAGATCGTATTGAGATTGATGAAAAAACACAGTTCGACAAACGGGACGACCACCGCTTTTCAAAAGATGCTCTCTATTCCCTTTGTAAACTACGACGATCTAATTTAAACTAGTACAATTCATTCACCCAAGAAACCAATTCACGTTACATTACATTATCAACACTTTTTTTATTAGGTTAAGGTTCATATGTATCTCATTGTCTTGCAGATGGGTCTCATAAATAGTCCTGCAATTTACTTCCTTCATCCCTCTTTATAAGACTATTTTGCCGAAAATTAAAAAAATTGATATTTATATTAAAGTTTGTAATTTTAAACAGGTCTTATAATTAAGGAGGGGTAATACATGATAAATCTTAAAAAAGTCGGTATTAGAAATAAAATAACAAATTATTAAAAAGCTAATGTAATAACCTATAAATTAGCTAGGACAGCTACATTCACAACTAATCCTCGCGTGTTAGGGTCAAAAAAGAAATCTAATACAAATCTGTAAGACTAAGAATTTGTGTGAAAATGTGAAGTTAGGGTCTCCGCATTTCTCAAAGAAATGAAGGATTTCTATATGAAGAGATGTAAACACATACAAACTTATAAATATTTAAATATAAATTGATGATAATGAAACTCGCTTGATTACGTGATTTAACTTATTTTTATGTATATCTCTCTTTAAATTAAATTCTTTGTTTCCGAAACGAAAATATTCACTTATTAAGGAACTACATATAATAATTATATCTTAAAATTATGTTTTCAAAAAAAAAAATTTGTCTAACAAGGTTTATTCAAATTCAAGTTCAAAAATTACTTTTTTACAATACAAAATTTTTATTTTAGAATTCTTTAACTTGTGTCTTTAGAGTACAAGTGAAACAAGACCTGAAAAATATGTTGTTCTACTTCATAAGAAATGTTAAAAAAAAAATTTTTTTTTTAACATCCATTCTCTTATAGTATGAAATACATATGAGTCTCACCACTTCATGTGAAACTCAATATACGATATAGAAAACGTATGAGTTCTTTCAATAACAAAGTGACGACTAAAAAAATGCTCATAGCATTCCTCATATGTGCATCATGCCCAGATTTAATGTGGTCACCCGACCCCACTTGCTTATTGTGTTTTTAACCTAAAATTAGATATTTATGCAGTTTGATCTCACTTATATAGAAATATTGTTTTTATATAGTTCATTTACAACACTACGAAAAATTACAAAACTAAGAAGGATCCTAATTATGATTGTTCTAACTTCAAAGAACACTTGTTAAAAAATCAAAAAAAGTTATTTTTTATAATAAAAAAAATTGTTATAATTATTATATCGATAAAAATAACGCTAATTTTTAAAATAAAACTTTCTTTTATGAAATTTTTAACCAATTCTCTTAGAGCATATCGTTAGTAAGATCATAAAACTACTATTGTATTTTAAACTACTCTTATATTTGTTGACAAAGTTATGTGATTGACATTGGTGGTTGAAAAAATAATTAATTAGGGTTATATTTTTAATACTCAGCTAAAAATGGAAAAATATTTTTAAAAAATCAACATTTTAAAGCAATTATAAACATAACTTATATAATTTTTGCACGCTTACGTGATTATATAGTTTTATATAAATTTTTATGATATACTCCCCCCGTCCCGCAATAGATGACTCATTTGAAAATGTGCAATTTTGACCTAATTTACTTTGACCATATTTTTCTACTAATATACAAAGATAAATAATATCATATAAGATGTCGTTAGATTCGTCTCGATGAATATTTTTAAAATATCAAATTTTTATATTTTTTTCTAATATATTATTCAAGATATTTAAGCTCAAAATTATACAATAGTATGCATAATGGGGTCAGTTGTGTCATGTATTATGGGACGGAGGGAATAACTTTGAAATTTGACCTAACTTATTAAAAATTTTGGATCCATCACTAATGTGATAGTATATCCCAAATTGATAGGTTGAGTCTCACACGCTCTAAGCGTGTTTTGAGATTAGATAGGTTTAAACTAAATAAAATAAACAAACAAACTCTGAAGTGAGAATCTGATAGTGCTAGCAATTATTTCTCAATCTAGGATTTGCTTAAATCATATATCCATTTGATTTTCATTGGATTCAAAAGATACGAGTACTAATGTACAAACCGAAAACGAGGGTGAGCGTGCATGATGCCATTGCTAGTCACCGCCTCACAATACAATTGCAGTTTTGCACGGTCTTATATGTAATGCTCTTGTTAATCATCATGTTACGTGGCTCGTTGGATTTTGTGGGACTCACCTTATATAGTGTTCCATTTTCCCAATGTGTTAGGCCACATAGCCAAAATAATAGCCAAAATAATTGCCAAAATCGTATCTAACCCCTAATCCGATGAAAATCTTAAAATCAATCATTTCAATAATCAACAAGAGTAGTACTCGTAGAGTACATCTACGGGTCATGCTAACAAGTGTTTTTACATGTATTTGTTAAGGATACAAAAATGAAAATAAGTGATAAAATTTAAGTAGGATATGTCACTTTTTAAAGTTTCAATGCATTGAATGCACCATTTCTAAAAAAAAAAATCTTATTTAGACTTCTTAACAAATACTTAAGGAGTATATAACAGCTCAACCATTGATTAATAAGTCACGTTGATTAATAAGTCATATGATCATCGGTCCAATAACTAGATTAATAATTAGATTGTTGTTTGAACAGCATGATTGAATTACATAAAATTGGTTAACTCAGTTTCTATAGAAAATTTATATAGGTATTAAACTAGATATATGAGTCTCTCTAAAAATAGTGTAAAATTTGAGTCACTCTGTTTAGCCGAGTCAACTAATTTTAACAGATTGTGGTTGAGGTGATGTCTTCCTGATTCAAGTGTACCAAACTGGTTGAATAAGTTGATAAGAACGACAATAGATCTAGTTTTTTGTTGAACTAATGTCAGTCCCGTTTAGTTTTTAAAACATTAAGCTAGCACTCACCCCGGAATAAAATACAACAAAAAATGATTTGAAAAATCAAATGTTAGTGAATATGTTCAAGTGAGGCGGGAGTATCGATGAAGAAATGGACACCAGTGAACTTCTTGTCGGACGTCCTAGATGAAAGGTCGACATTTAGACCAACATATGTTATGGTGTACATATTGATAGGAGGAAAACATTCATGTGTGAACTTGACTGTTTCACCACTTGTGATATTAGGGATCGAGGTTTTATTAGTGGGACATACAACCTTCAACGTCATGTCAAGCAAAGTGGTCAAACAAGAGAAAATGTATTATGACAATCAATATGTTTCTATACCATTTGCGTTTGACACTTTTGGTTTTCTAGTACCAGAGGTTGTTGGCCTTCTACATATAGTTCAAAGGATTATGCATAACAATGTCATGTCTTTTAGGTAAATCAATATTGTGTGTTACGGTGATTGATTTTGTCATGTGATGAGAAAGATAGATATAAAAGTCATGACAAAAATAATTTGAAGTTCTACACACAAAAAAAAAAATTGCTCTTGTCTATGTCTCCTTTAACATATGGAGAAGAAGGAGAAAGAAAAATCAAAGGATCCAAATTCTATAATATCATCAACCAAAATGCTGCACAAAAATAACATATACCAAGATGCCACGTGGGTATCGTGGAAGGATTTCTTATACTGCATGCATGCATGCAAATGTATTTAACAATGTCTAGACATATTTTTATTAGAAATATCATGTGGAGTAGTATAAAACAAACAACACAATTATTACTAAAATAAACTTTGGGAACGAATAAAATTGCATTCCTCAAAAGCAACAACATACAACTGGAATGTTTGTCTTAGTAGGGGTTAGGGATATTTTTATTTTTCCTTTTGGGTTCAAATTAGATCCCATCGAGACCATACACCTTTTTAGCTTGGTAAATTGGGATTTTAGTGGTCCAGGGATTATCTTGTTGACGGGGATATTCTTCTTTGGCATAGCCGGGTAGTGTAAGGCTTTCAAAGTATACCAACATTGAAGAATAGGAATAACAGAAGTAAATAAAAAAGCAAAAATTAAAGTAGTAAACCAAGGGGGGCAAGGACCAACATTTTAGAAAAGGGATGAGAAGAAACCTCTAATAGGGGCATCCTGCCTAAAAAGTTTGCTTATTGTCCGTACCATAACATCTGAGATCACAATCTGTAACCTCTAATTGTCTCCCTCCTCTGGTGTGATCTAAACTTTTTGGTCAAAGGTTTTTAAACATTGTATATAGTAATATATATATGTGCCTTAAAAGAACATTTCTTTATCTTTTCCGGTTTTTAAGTTGTTATTATATTGTCATTTGTCGTTCATGTCAATTGGAGTGATTATGTTTAAAGACTTATACAAATAAGTCTTTTTTTTAGCTTAAGTACTTTGGTTCAGGTGGGTATATATCTTTCAACAATAATTGATTTTTTGTTTGACTAAAAAACAGCTTTTAACATTCAAATTGATAGAGTACGTTGAAAACAAACACAAATTCAACATCGTTAAAGACGAAAAAATGATGAATTTGCAAGCAAACCTGTAGTATCTATATGTTAATAACATAAAACAGCAAAATGCATAACAAAACCAATAAGACTGAAATGCTTATGTTTGTGGATCTGTAAATTGTTGACGTTTAAATTGTTGATTGTATATCTGCAATTGATCAAGGTTAATCTTTCAATTTAAACCAAACAACAAAGCTTTAAGACGAAAAACAAAACATCACTACACTCAAACGACGAATTCATAAAGAAAAATTCAAGGAAAAAGATTAAAACTTAATTTACATAAAACTACTTATTTAAATTAAAAGAGGTTAAAAGTTTAATCATATGTATGATTTGAGATAAAAAAAATAAAAAAAAAATAAAAAAGAACCAAAGTCACACTATCTCGGTGAATAAAAAAAAAGGAAAAGCTTGTGTTTGATTTGTTAAAAAATCAAGGACATGACAGAACAACTTCAGTTGTTCAGTGTTTGATTTGTAAAACTGTTTCAGGTACAGGATAAATTGGAGGCAAGGGACAGGACAAAAACTCATATTTTTGTCCCTCACCAAACCACAGCACAGCTTTTTGTCCCACATACAAGTTGTCTAAAATACCAAAGTAGCATTTCGTCCCCCAAAAATCGTATAAAACAAAAAAATTATTCAATGCCATAAAAAATTGTCCCTCTGCTGTTTTGTCTTGTGTTGTGTTGTTATGTCTTGTACTGTTCTATTAAGTACTTATTGTTTTGCAAACCAAACACACACATAGAATGTAGAAGTTCTAAGAAACTAGGACCGGGTGAAAGAGAGAAGTAAGTATAGTTAAATAATAACCGACCCCTTGTTAGCTAGTATTACCTTTTTAAATTTTGAACGTAAAATCAAATATACTCGACTCCCAAGGCAGAGCAATAATAAATGAAGTAGTAAATAAGTAAGGGTAAACCATTTTGAATGTTAAATGGGTGAGATTGTCATTATAGTGATGGAATGTGGATAATACTTGGGTGACATTGTGGTTGGTGACATTGACCAACTACAATGTCACACGTGTACAAAGAAACAAAAAAATATTATGAAAGAGAAAGAAGAAAGACACTTGTGATATTGTGGTTGGCCAATGTCACAATGTCACCAACCACAATGTCAC
>Ga0315915_1005684_pt1 | contig 15468 bp, 8 predicted proteins | sample MpolbnodulesMG_FD_207738 | JGI IMG/M metagenome (GOLD analysis project Ga0315915, IMG submission 207738) | Medicago polymorpha root nodule microbial communities from Los Angeles, California, United States - branched nodules | ecosystem: Host-associated > Plants > Roots > Nodule | place: USA... | reverse complement strand
ACAAAAATAATATATATGCCATTATTAAATGATGTATATGAGATAAATTATGAATATAGATATATGATTGAATAAATGACTAGTTTGCTAATTGACATCACATGCTTGGAAATAAATAAACAATAGAGAAAAACAAATAACCAACGTGAATTGGGTCTAGCAAAAGGAATTAGATTCTCATGATACGATAAATTAAAGCTTAAAACCCTATTTAAATTATCAACATTTCTTGTTTAATACAACTCAAATAGAATTACCTCTAATGAAAACTACCTATTGAAAATAAAAATACTCTCTCCAGTTTCCTGTATAAAAAAATGTATGGTAGTTTGAAATTTAAGTGTTAATTATTTTTTTATATTTAATCTTTTTTTTTTTGAGGGAAAAACTTATTTAATCTTATAATTTATAAATTCCCCTTTCGTTAATTTAGTAATTATTTTCTTATAACCAAGAATAAAAAACAGTTTTTTTTTTATTTTATATAAAAGACTATGGAGATGTAATAACACTTTAATTAGTACTTCATAATTCATCTTAATATAAATGTTTTTAAGGTTGTATAATTTTCCTGTCAAAAAGAGGTTATACAAAATTTTTTTAAAATGTTGAGTGTGTTAGTTTCTGTGATAAATTAAGTTTTATTTCTTTTTCTTTGCCAATTGTTTTTTTTTTTTTATAAAAAAAACTATTGAGATGTAATAACACTTAATTAGTACTCCATTCATCTTCTTTTTTTGGTGGTGAGTACTCCATTCATCTCAATATATATATAGATGTCTCTTAAAGTTATACATTTTTTAAAAATATTCAGTGTGTTAATTTCTATTTATTGCTCCTTCTTTTTCCCTTTTTTTAAATAATTCTTTAGTGCTTTATTAATGTAATATCTATTAATGAAATGATAGTTAGATATAGGGGTGTTCAAAACCGAACCAACCCAATAGAAAAACCGTAAACCAAACCAATCTAAACTAAAACCGCACTTGGTTCAGATGACTTTTACATTGACCGCGCGGTTCGGTTCGGTTTGCGGTTTGCACCTCATCAACCAAACCAAACCGCAAGTATAATCAATATTACTTAAGCTTGTACTAGCCCAATTACATAGCCCAAGAATAATCTCTTTTGATTCGATTTTTCCATTGTTGCACCATCAGATTTGATTCTAATTCCTTTCCATCCCCTTCAATTCATTTCCAGTGATGAATTTGTTTCCTTTTCTTCCTAATAATTTGTTTCATGCTTATGTTTCTTCTTAATTTTACCTATTTTGATATAAGTTTTGTTTGGTTTTAATCTGGTTAGTTTTAATCCGGTTAGAACTCCCATGTTTATTTTGTAACGAGTTGGCAATATTAGAGTTAATGTAATATTTTTTTATCTCGCGATAAACCGCACCAACCAAACCAATCCAAGCCGCATTAGTTTGGTTTGGTTTGGTTTGGATGACTTTTTAAAAATCAACCAAACCAAACCAAACCGCATGCTTTTTTATCTCGCGGTTTGGATGACTTTTATGCTCAAAACCGAACCAAACCGCACCGCGAACACCCCTAGTTAGATACGTTTATAAAAAATAAAAAAAAAGAATACAATCATTAATAAAAAAAGTAGTAATGAATATTTTGTTGATAATTAATATGCAACAAAATTCTTAAATATGCATAGCACTTAATATAAAGCAGAATACTAGCAAGTAGCAACGTGCTTAATTAGTTAAAGCAGTCATAGTTTGACACCTATCCACTGCTTCAATTTCTAAAAGAAACAATACTAGCAAGCAGCAACGTGCTTAATTATTGACGTCTTTTCATTCTTATTGACAAAGAACAATAAAAAGATAAGTAGAAAAAGAAGAAGATAAATTGGAAGAAAAAATGTTACATCACAACACAATTTTTTTTCAAGGTTAAAATGAATTTTTTTTTTAGATAGACGAAATGACAAAGTCATTATAAACTCACACACATAAGTGGAGGTATCGGGGTTCGAACCCCGGTCATAGCATCCGACCTAACAATTTCGGCATTTTGCCAGTTGAGCTAGGACTTCTGGATAAATTTTTTTTTTTTTTGAGGGGAAAATAAAATTTTATTTATAATGTCTAGTATTGTTTCTATTGTTCCTTTTAAAAAAATATTATTATTATTGTCGTGAATTGTTCATATTTTAATAAGATTTAATTAATTTTTTTTTTGGTCTAGGATTTAATTAGTTTTTTATTAGTGATAAAAAGGACGTAATAATATGCAACAAAATATTTTCAAATGGGGCACTTTTTTTTGTTGTTGAGAGAAACAAGCTTAATGCATTTCATTAATAATAATAGGTTCAATACATGTTGGAATGCGAGAATAAATGCGGAAACTAACTTCTGACAAAGCCGCTTGAGCTAAACTATGAGCAACTTCGTTCGCTTGTCTCCTAATGAACTTAACATGAGAGTTCATAAGATTCGTACAAAGAAGGTGTACGTAATGCGTGATAATAGCGCTAAAATCTAATACACCAATTTGCTTCCCGTAAATATTGTCCACAACCGTCTTTGAGTCGACTTCGAAATCCATGTTCCAAAGATGGAGGTCCCTTACCCATTCCATAGCTTTTAGGAGTCCAATAGCCTCCCCAATATCTACAGCAGTGGTAGGTGAAAACCATTATGTTCGAGCCAGCACAAAGGCTCCTTCTGCGTCTCTGATACACATACCTATGCCCACGATGTCTAGAGTTCCAGAGAAGGAAACGTCAACGTTACACTTGTACCTTCCCGGAGATGGTTTTGTCCAGGATGCGACATGGTTAGGAGTGCTACGCGTACATCCTTGTTGCTTGATTTCTTGACCATTCCTCCAACTTAGTAACAAGGTTGTGGCTCTGTCACAAATAACCTGACATGTGTCTGAAGAATCATTCCACACTTTGTTGTTTATGTTTTTCCATATGCTTCAAATGGGGCACTTATTAGTATAAAATAGAATTCTAGCAACGTACTATATATAGAGAAATATTTTCCTTCAAATAAAACATAGAGAAATATTTTGTTTTATTGCCACCTTCCAATGTCAATGTATCATTAATGTTTATTTTATCATAACATTTACTTCCTCTATCCCATTTTAATTGAGCATTTTGTTCATTTCACACATATTAAGACAAAATATATAAGTGAAAGAGAGAGAAAAATAGTTTTGAGTGTTTCGTCAAGTATTATTACATTCATTCTTATCATAAATGCAAAGTATAATATATTGAATTGAGAGTGATGAAAGTAATATTATTTTAACCAAGTTACTTCGGCTCCAGTGGCAAGGAGCTCCATCCAATGACGTATCCAGGGAATACCGGGTTCCATTCCCGGGAGTACAATGCTTGGCCAGTGTGCATGCCTCTACGCATGAGTCGGATCAGTCGTCCATTTTGGTGGATCGGAAACCAGTGCGAAAGCAAAAAAATAGTATTATTTTGATTTATAATTGGAAAAAAGTAATTAATATTGTATTGAAAAGTGAAATGGCCGTCAATTTTTTTGAGACAATGTTTTGTTGCAAATGACTCAGTTATTATAGGATGGAGGAAGTACTATTTATTTTTCTCTTTCTTTAATCTTTTTTTCTCATGCCATTAATGAGTGATAATTTTATAAAATCATTCATAATTTCTCTTTTCGATAAAAAATTAACTACAATTTTTTAACATGTGTGAAAATATGAAAGAAGTATTTAATTGGTTAAAGCAGTTAGGACTTAGTAACGCAAACCTATCACTCAAGTGAGGGTATTAAAATGACGGAAAATATCAAAGTTATTGTTTGACACCTCTCTACTCTCTAGTGCTTCAATTTCAGAATTTATTGTTCTTTCAAAGTGGCTCATCAAAAATTCAACTTCCACCTGCATCACCACCAGTGCCACTAATAATCAAAACTAAGCATAACCACTCTCAACAAATAATATCATGTTAATCAAAGTGAACTAAACTAACAAGTGAAATTAAAATGACCTTAGGTCGAATCCAATTATCGGTTGAGAATGCAAAAACAGTTAGAACCTTTATTCCCCAACTATAACACAACCTCACCATCCTTCTCAACGACTTTATACCGGCTACATGACCCACTGACGCTGGTAACCCCCTCATCTTTGCCCACCTCCCATTCCCGTCCATAATCACCGCCACATGCTTAGGCATCAGCTCCGCTTGCAGTTCCTCCGGCAATGGCTCCATTTCTGGAAAATCTCCGTCCACGGAAGTTTCCCCATCCACCCGATCCTGAAAAGCCATGACAGTAGTGACGCGTTTGGTAACAAGCTTTGAAGAATATCGAGAATGAGTTTGTATCTGAGTGATCCCCCGATGAACGTGGTTAGTGGTAGTAGTAGTCATCTTTGGTGGAGAAGGTATAAGAGTTTTATCTAGTGGCATGGGAAGTCTTATAGAAAACATGTTAGAATCGAACCCGTGACATAATGGATGAATGTCAACATTTTGCTCACTAAGCCACCAACACTTTTGTGATGTAATTTTGATTCCAAATAAATGATATCCAATATAAACACGCCTATTATAAAATTAACCAGTTTTTAACCTTGACTTCTATGGTGAATTGACTAAAAAACACTATTATTTTATTTATTCAATACTATCATTGTCTTTATTCAAATATTACACATGATACATTTAAGCATAAATTAGTAACTGCATGCATACAGTTATTCAAAAAATAGAAAAGGTAACCACATACGGCAAAACAGTAACCGTTTGTTTAATTTTCTCAAAGTAATTAACCATATATCCATTATCCATCGTAGCTGCATGATATCTTAATTTGTCGTGTATCATATCATATAGTAACCTTCCACATTTGCAGTTTTGCACACCATAAAGAGAAAAGGTTTGGTATCATACCATGGTAGTGGCTTCCCACTTTTATTTGTGCTTGTGTGTTTCAAAACTCAATGTAAATGGTATCTATATTATACATGATATAACTTCAGCACTTGGAAATGTTTCATTGCTTGATTATGAAGAGATACAAGTACATCTTGTATCACAATTCATTCAAATCCTATATTGTCTTTTGCAAAATATGTAAGTCATATGGTTATTACTTATTATTTATCTATATGATTATTTTGGTTTTGTCTTTTTTTTTTCACCCTCACTTCATTGTTAAATGTCATTATACGAAAGAAATTCTTCTCCACCACTGGCTACTTTTATGTTGTGTTTTCAATCCTACAATCATTTAATTTTTATTTTTTTTAACTTTAATTTATCTATTATCAATTACGAAAGTGATGGGTTTCATTCTTTAATTATGATTATGATGTCTTTTTTTCCCAGATAAATATTCCTTCACTGCAACAATCTAAGCAGGAACTAGCCTTTCATCTTCGACTTCATCTTCACTATGTTACACAAAAATTGATTCAAAAATTTACAAAGAAAACATTGTTTATAATATTTATGGAAGTTAGCCAATAGAAGAGACATTTAAGGATATTTTTTTAAAGAGAAATTTAAGGACATTGACAAGTAATAATATAGCAAATTTGAGTATTTATATATGAAACTCTCAAAAACTCGTGCATCGCACGGGTTAGGGTCTAGTTACGTAGTAATGTAGTTTAGTAGGGATTTGGATCCTCTCCATTGAAAATTATCTCAAGTTTTCTCCATTTTCAATCTCCGCCATTAAAATACAACAATCATTTTTCATTATAATTTAATTCTCACTTTCTCTCTCATGATTGATGGTTGAGATTCCACATGAGAAAACTCTAGAGAATTTTCAATGGAGAGAATCCTAATCCGTTTAGTAGGGATTTGGATCCTCTCCATTGAAAATTATCTCAAGTTTTCTCCATTTTCAATCTCCACCATTAAAATACAACAATCACTTTTCATTATAATTTAATTCTCACTTTCTCTCTTATAATTTAATTGTGCATTTGAGAACAAGCTACCTATTAGTTTATTTCTGACCTAAAAGCTACCTATTAGTTTATTTCTGACTTAAAAGCCCGTGGTTTCTTGTGGAACATTCTAGTGATATATTTCTTAGGGCTTAAGTCATTGTAAACTATAAATAGAGTAGTTAGCTATCATAACAATTCATCTTTTGTTCTTGAAATTCAATAGTGACAATTGTCTTCTTTAATAAAAGTTCTTCCTTTATTTTCTTGTTATTTTATTTATGTTCTTCTTCTCTTCTATGTCTACGATGAACATGAGTGAGTAGACTCTTCTTGTCTTGGGATTGTTGGATGAGTCTAATGACCTAATCCTAATCAAACCAAGCTTCAAACCCTAATTTTATGTAAATCTACTTTCTAATCTAATTTCACCGTTTTTATAATGAATTAACAAGTATCAAACTCATAAAGTGACATCGGAGGGTTGGTACTTGTTAATTCATCATCACAAATATCAAAGCGAAGTATCGAAAAGATGAAGTTTTGATATTGGAACAAGTGCAATTAGACAAGGATTGCGAAACATGAGAATAGTCTAGCAAACCTTGAGACAAATAAAGTTTCGTTCTTCAAGGATTCTAATAGCAGTCAACCATTAGAATATGCATGGTTGCTAGAGGAACACACTCACTGAAACCGAAAGGAGATGTGATAGGCTTAAGAGAAACTTGTCTTTAGAAAGTAGGTCCAATATAAAGTTTAGGTTTAGGGTTTGGTTTGTGAAAGTTTTGTCAGCAAGATGAACCAATAATCACAAGGCGCCTTTTTATTATTATTTTCAACCGTTAAAAATTCAATCTTTACAACTAAACTCTTTTCTAATCATCAATAAAAGTTAATCGAATTGAACAACTTCATGTTGCAACGATACTTTCTTTTTACTACTTCGGTAAACCGTACACTTGCGGATTTACCCCATCAGCATACAACCTTCAAAACTCATTTGGGATTGTCTCCGTATCAATTAGTGTATGAGAAACCATGGCATCTTCGTGTAGAGAAACCATGGCTTATTGGTTGATTAAGTTTTTGAATGTTGATGCCAAATTAGTCGGTCAAAGGCTTCTGAAGTTGAATCAATCAGAGGAAATGAAGTTGATGAGAATGCAATGAAATACAAGCACATGATAAATATGTACCATTCCAAGCATTTTCTTAACAACAATATTTTTTATTATTTAAGCGGGGATAAGTACAAGTGATATAGACCGACCAATGTGAGTAGTAAAAGTAGTACTCAACCCTACCGAAGAGAAAGAAAAAGAAAAAAAAAACCTAGCCTAAGCCAACCCACCAATGAAAAACCAAAAGATTTACCTTATAATGCAATATAATAGGTTTGAATAAATCGTTCATATATTAAACAAAGAGACCCCAACTTCTTCCTCAAAAACCAATTCCATTACAAGCTCTTTATAGAAGCCACCACCTCACTCACATTTGAAGATTTAGAGGAGAATATGTGATCATCCCTGGCCTTCCAAATAGACCATTATATTGTATGTTGATGACAAATTCGACAAGTACAAAAGTTTAGTTACATCGGTGCCCTCTTATGTTGCAAGAGTTGTTGTTGTTAAAGACAAAATTAAAATAAATTGCAATTAATTAAAATGATGATGGCGATTCTTTAAATCCCCTCTCTTTGTTGGATCAATCAAACTTATGTTAATAAGTAAGACTTGTTTATAAAATAATAAGTATGACTTATTAGTAATTAAATAATTAAGAATGACTTATTATTTAATATACAAAATAGAGAAACGCGGTCCAGCGTAATGTACAATACATTTTAATGAAATATGGTGCACCGTAAGATACAATGTTTTAAGTGTTTGGCTTGCTGACCACACAAGTTGTTCTATAAATAGAACCCCTCGTGGTGAAGCTTTGTGTGCTTAACCTAATTCACACTTTTAGAAAACCATAGCCGCCACACTCTAAAATTGTTCTCTCTCTAAACTTATGTTAAAATCGCAGCTAGCACTGTTGATAGAAGAAACCTGCTCATGTGGACTGGGTAGAGGCGTTGTCAATCGAGCGCTGCTTGTGACCAACCACTTTGGTTTCGACTATCAACGATACTACACTTCAGGAGACCAATAATTAGACAATCAGGTGACTTTGGAGACCAATAATTAGACAATCCATATCCTCATACTTGACCTTTTTGCACCATCAAGTGTTTTCTTTACTAACGCACAGACGAACACTCCATCAACTCTTTTTTGTTTTGTTATTGCGTCAAAGTATAAATGTATTTGTGATGATTTTTTGTGCAATTTTGTTTACGATTATAAGTTATATAAGAGGAATGTTAGCAACACATACTTTTCAACACTCTCTATAGCACTCACTCTTTTATTGGATGAAATCAATGTATGTCCCACCACTTTGTGTGAGTTCAATTTTCAAAGTGTAAATTCACAATGATTTAAATCAATAAGAAAGTGAGCATTGAAGAGGGTGTTCAAAAGAGAGTGTTATTAGCATTGCTCAATATGGAATTAGTTATATGTTCTCATACACATAATTATAATAGGTTATGTAAAGAATCATACAAATGCTTGACAGAAAGAAAAAGAAAAAAAATCAAATCATACAAATGAAAAATTTATAGCTTCCACAAATATATCACCACAACCGTCCAACTTTAGATTATCAAGATATCTTATTCATAGAACTGAATGATTAAGACAAAACAATATCACTTGATACATGGAGATGAATTAATGTCGTCCACCGTAACGTCTTTGTCTCTTTTGAAACAAACTTAAGGCCTCTACAAATTCATCCTTTCCAAAATCTGGCCAAAGTTTTTTATTAAAGAAAAGTTCTGCATATGCCAATTGCCATAACATGAAATTACTAACTCTAAGTTCTCCACTGGTCCGTATTAGTAAATCCGGGTAAGGAAACTCAGTGCACTTAGTTTCCAATTCCTTTTCAATAATGTTTTCATTAATCTCTTCTAAATGAAGACAGCCATCTTGAACTTTCTTGGCCACACTTTTACATGCTTGGACTACATCATATTTCCCACCATAGTTAATTGCCGCAATAAGTTGGAGTCTTGAATGATTCTTGGTGCTCTCCTCAACACTAGTTATCATTCTCTGGAGTGACTGGGGGAGCTTTGATGAATCTCCAATCATAGATATTTTAATTTGTTCTCTGTTACAAGGAAAAAAATTAACGACTGATTAAAGAGTGACAAAAATGTTAATCTAATTAAGATGACGGGACATAAGTAGGGGATTTCGCGGTGCGGTTTGATTCAGTTTTAAGGTAAAAAGTCATCTAAACCGCAAAAAAAAAAGCATACAGTTTGGTTTGGTTCGATTGACTTTTAAAATAAAATCCGGACCAAACCAAATCAAACCAATATGATTTGGGTTGGACCGATTGATGCCGTTTTTTACCGGACAATACAGTATTTTGTTTTCAACATTAAAATAAAGTTAAAATGTTAAAGCACAACATATTTTCAACAATGTTTCACACAATGTTTTAAATTTCATTCAACATTACAATTTCATTTTCACTAAACAACATAAACCAAATTAAAAATATGGACAAAAAGTAATTCTATTATGTAAGAAATGTAAAAACTAAGATTTCATCATTCTTTAAAAGTTCAAATAGCACATAAATACATTTTTGAAATAAAAAGCAAAGAAGAAACTCAACAAAAGAAAATATATGTCATTTTATAAAAGTTTTCATTGAATTTCTATGAGTATTGGTCTAGATGACATATATTTAATTATTGTTTTTTTTTATGTTGCGGTTTGGTTCGGTTGGTAAAATAAAAACCGCAAACCGAACCAAACCATGTGGTTGAGTAAAAAAATGATTCGAATACATCCAAACAAAATCCGGTTTTAGGCGGTTTCAGTTTGGATTGGTTCGGTTTGTGGTTTTTCTATTGGATTTGTTCGATTTTGAACACCCCTAAATATAAGAGGTAATATATAAAACAAAAAAGAAGAAAAGAAAAAATGTCTCCCTAAACGCACTCTTTAAGAATTCCTAATGAAGAAATTATTCCTTAAAAATATTTAACATATTAGCTACACTACCAACTTTTCTTAATATTTATAAAATGAGTCACGCTAATTTGTACCCTTATGGCACATGTTAAGGACTCCGTAAATAATAAGTATTTATCACTAAACATTATTTTTCAATCTTTAAAAAAATAAGTTAACACAATTTTCTAGACGAAGTTTCTACGGTTCTTTAACATGTATCACGAGAGCACAAGCTAACAATTCACCTATAAAATTGATCAAAGAGACTTGTAATAAGAGACCGTGGGAGTAAATAACCAATATTGCAATGAGAGTTTCGTACCTCATGATTGCTTCAATTTCAGAGGTTACTGTTCTCTCAAGCAAGCTGAACAATAATTCAACCTCTAACTGTGCATCACCACCAATTAAAATTCAGCAAAACCACCATGATAACAACGTGCCATGTTCCAATGTACTCGAATTTAAACAAAATAGTATACTCCTTCTCTCCGAAAATAAAAATAAAAATGCTTTAACAAAAATGAATGTATTTAGTCTAAATTTTAGGTCAAATACATCAACTTTTATTGATTCATTTTTGTTTATATTTTGGGACATAAAAATTATATATTTTGTGATATTAAATATAAATAATTCTTTTTTAGGAGTTCAATATAAATAAATGTAACTACAATAATTTTATTTAACGACAATGTGATTCCGAATATATTAATATTACTTCATGTTTTATTTTCTATAGGTTATCCCCGAAGGAGCAATATGTGTTATTTTCACTTTATATATAGTCAGGGACGGATTCAGAAATTTCTATAAGCGGGGTCAATGTATAAACATAAAATTACAGTAGAAAATATGAAAGTAATACTACTATTTTATTTAGAAAGTAATATATTTAATGTAAAATGTACAAGTTTCAAAGTAAACTTACTATTTTGAACATCTTAACATGTGCAATTGTACATGATAGAAAAACTCTTTTAACAAATACAATGTATAAAATTAGTTTACAATATGATTTTGATTTTCCTCTAGTGTACTCTCTCCGATCATATTTATATAAGAAATAATAATTTAGGTTCAATGAATACTTAATGTGTCTGAAAGAGTATTAATTTTATTATATGGGGTCAACATACAATTTAAAACAGGGTCAATATATAAAATCATCATATTATTAGTTGAAATAAAAAAAAAAAAAAAAATGGGGTCAATTGACTCCAATGCACATAAGGTGCATTCGTGCCTATATATAGTACAGTTTTTTTTTTTTAGGAAATTTCTATATTATATATAAAGTGGCAAATTTGTTTAAAAGTTTAATTAGAAGTGAAAATGTCATCTTAAAATCATGAATTCACTATATAGTATAGATATTTCCTTAAAAAGGGTTTTTATATATAATCAGATTGACTCAATTTTAGCGTGGAGATTGCTTCTTGAAAGGTTGCCAACAAAATCAAAATTGGTGATTCACGGTATCATTTCTTCAGAAAGTCGTTTTTGTGTCTCTAGATGTGGTCAGGTTGAGTCTGCCCAGCACTTGTTTCTAACTTGCAACACCTTTGGCTTTCTAGTGCAGTTCTGGATTGGTTTCTCTGGTGCGGATACTCAGGTTCTTTCAGATCACTAGTCAGTTTAATTATTCAACATGTAGTCTGAAATATCGGCGCTCGTTCTTGCAACTCATCTGGCTCCTTTGTGTGTGAGTGGTGTGGAATAAACGTAATAATAGATTGTTTAAGAATTTATAGAATGTTCCATGCCACAGTTGTTGGATAAAGTTAAGTTTATTCATTTTGGTGGTTGAAAGCAAAGAATGCCAATTTTGTTTATGGCTTTTAGCAGTGGTGGTCGAGCCCGTTTGATTGTTTGGACATCGGCTAATTTATTTCGAAACTTTTGACTTGTAAATTTTAGTGGTTTTCTTAGTACACCTTGTGCTAAAGAGACTACTTTTTTTTTGGTCAGGGCTAAAGAGACTACTTTATCAGTGTTAATATATTCCATTTTTGTTTGTTAAAAAAAAATTCATTATATATATTAACTAGCTTTGTTTTTTTTTTTTTTATAAATTAATTAGCTTTGTTAGTACTGAGACAGGAGAAAGTAAGGAAAAAATAAAGAAATTATGACCTTGGGGCGAATCCAATTATCACTTGAAAACATGAAAATAGTGAGAACCTTTATCTCCCATCTCAAACACATTTTCACCATCATTTTCAGCGAATGAATGCCGGCTATGTGTCCCTCCCACGGTGGCAACCCTCTGATCTTCGCCCACCTCCCATTGCCGTCCATAATCACCGCCACATGCTTCGGAATCATCTCCTTCGTCAACTCAGTCGGCTCTACTTCCAGCAAGTCTTCATCTATGGAAGCTCTTCCTTCCGCCTTGTCTGGAATAGCCGCGTTTGGAATCGAAGCAGCAACCGTAGTGCCATGCTTGATAACGATCATGGATTGTGACGGGAATCGGCGTGATTGGGAACGGGAATAATGGTAACAAGAATGAGTAGGGTTGGTTGTTGTCCTTGGTGGACAAGTTATTAGAGGGAGCCCTAACGACAACATGGTTTTCATATAAGTACTCTTATGAAATGTTATGCTTTATGGAGAGAGGCTAGGCTGTTTTATTTATAAACACGATTTTTTTTTTGTATGTAAGAAAAAAAGAAATAGTCACACTTATCCCTGATTGTGTAGTGAGTAGTTATAATAGTCTTTCATTGTATCAAAATTCTAAAATAGTATCTGATTGTGCATTCTGTTAGTCAAAATAAGTATATTGAAGGACCGATAAGTAAAGTCTCAATACTCGCAATAACTTTTTTCATATAAGTACTGAAATGACAATAAGTAAGTACTTATAAGGATTGATATGACGATAAATAAGTATATTGAAGACTGATATGACAATATTAATTAAACATTTTAAAATCAGAGAATATTTTGACTAACAAAGTGTACAATCAGAAACTACTTTGAAATTTCGATACATTGAAGGACTATTGTGATAACTCGTTATACGTTGAGGGACCAAAATGACTATTAAAAAAATTATTTGGGTCCAAGAGATACTCTATTCGGTCACTATTATCAGGAGAAAAAAAAGATACAACAATTATTATATGAAGTTAAAATGTATTTTTTTACTTATAAAAATGACCAGATATAAACCATGTATAACAATTATTCAATGAAACTAACAAATGTTTTTTCTTTATAATATAATAGTGACTCAACAACTCATAAACTAGTACGTATCCATTTTATATAGATCAAATGTAAAAGTGTCCACTTACTAACTTGGACTTTCTTTTGGTGTTCTAAATTAGCAAACTCCATGTATAAATATATTGAATTTATTATAACCTCTTGGAAGGTGGAGAGCATTTTGACAAATAGATCTCACAAGCGACTGCTTCATCCTAAAACTCTGTAGGCAACTTCTTGGACTTTAGCATGCATTTCACCCTGTTAAGAATTATTTATATTCTTGCTCTTGGTTAATATATATTGCGATGATCTTGGAATTTTCATAGGACGGTGAAAAAAAACACATAGTTTTTGCAATTTGAAACATGTGACCCACATGCATCCTAGCAAAACCAAAAACTCCGACTCTCAACCTCTTTCCTTGTTCGCGCTGCAACCTCACCTTCTCTGCTTAACTCCCAATATCCCCTCTCATTTCCATGCAACTTTGTGAACCCTAGCTAGGGGTGTACATGGTTTATAAACCAAACCAAACCAAACTAAATTAATGGTTCGGTTTGGTCCCTAGCATGGTACCTCTCATTTTCTCCTTAACTCGCCCTATATTCCCTCTCATTTCTATGCAACTTTGTGAGTCCTAGCATCGTACCTCTCATTTTCTCTCCCTTCAAATATTCATTCAGGCTCCTTGTATTTTTGGATGATTTGTCTTATATTTTTTTCTGTGAGTTTTGATTTTCATTGTATTTTGGGTCGATTCCCCACTTAATGATGCACTTTGCCATATTTCAAATGTACACTTGTAGCTAGACTAGAGACCAGGTACCTAACCTTAATAGCAAAAAAAAAAACACGTAAATTCCACTTTCACATCCATTTTCCTAATCAATATAAAGATATTGCGAACCCAACAATTTAATAAATCTAAAAATTAGGGTAAATCCTAAAATTACATAAAGGGTGGGAATGAAGTGGGGAAAGGTGGAAGCCAAGGTTAGGGTTCAATTACCTCTCTAAATGGATAAGAGAAGAATTCTCTGCAAAATTTAGCATTAATAACTCTAATCACTGCAATCCTTTGAATGTGACATTTTAGAATATTAGGGTTCATGCTTTCACCCGTGAAAGGAGAAATTTTTGTTTATTTCATTTTACTTCGATTTGAATATCCAATTACAACGTTGAAGCATGAGGGTAGATAAAGTTCTTCTTTCGGTTCTATTGCAAAGCCAAGAGAAGAATTGGAAGATCTTATTACGTTGAGTTGAGAGATCTAAAAGAAAGGGAAATGCTAACTTGTGTCTTAAGGGCACAAGTTAATAAGATAAAGATATAATTATATTTTTGGACATTGTGTATTCAACATTACAAAAGGTTAAACAATTATACTTTCAATACCAAATTTACTGTTTATTTCCTTTTATAGCTCCTTAACTTGTTCCCTAAGGGCACAAGTTAGGATGACCCTAAAAAAGAATACAAAGACTTCTTTTTTTTTTTTTATGTGGAAACACATTTCATTAACCAAAGTTTCGCATCAAATCGAAATCACAAACGTTAGAAATACTATATGAGAATATTGCAAACTATGAAAGCTAGAAAATAAATTGACACACTCCTAAACTGTGACACCTAAATAGGAGTGATTTTGTTAATTGTTCTAATTGTGTTAAGAGAGTTGGAACAAGTTTCTTCAGCTGCCACTAATGGTCTATACAACCACTAATGTTTAGGCATGAATCAATTTAAATTTACTAACGATCCAGACCGACACTATTGAAAAGACACTTTTCTATGATATCACTGGCGAATTGGGCCGCTAGTAATTCCCAGTCAAAATTCAAAGAAGTTAATGTTGTAAATTGGCTTCAAATTGGATTTGCAGGAAACCTAAAATCGCGGCACGATTTGAGGCACCGTGGCACGATTTTGTTGGCAGGGAGTAAGGATCCATGAGATGGAAAATCGTGGCACGATTTGGGAAATCGTGACACGATTAGGCTACTTCCTCACCAAGTTTCCCTTGAAAGCGACTATTCTCAACGGTTACCTAGAGAAAACCGCGACACGGTTGGTCAAAATCGTGACGCGATTTTGGACAGTTGTGACTAGTATTTAAGTGGTTCTGCAGAATTTTTTTTTTTGGAGAGAGCTGAAGCTAGAGGCCTAGGGTTCACAAAGGGGGGAACTTGAGAGTTGAGTACCTTTGTAGGGAGGGTCTCTAGGGTTGGGATAAA
>Ga0315915_1005683_pt1 | contig 15469 bp, 16 predicted proteins | sample MpolbnodulesMG_FD_207738 | JGI IMG/M metagenome (GOLD analysis project Ga0315915, IMG submission 207738) | Medicago polymorpha root nodule microbial communities from Los Angeles, California, United States - branched nodules | ecosystem: Host-associated > Plants > Roots > Nodule | place: USA... | reverse complement strand
AACACACCGCACAAAGACGGGAAATCAAAACAAACAAAGTCGTTTCAAAGACGACGAAATCAAAAAAACAAACAAAAGAAAACAGAAAATATATATGTGAAATCACTTATTCAAATAGGATATAAGGAAAAACAACTCTGAGGGGTGATTTTTAGGTCAAAATTGACCCTAAATCACACCTCTGACAAGAGGATGAAGAAAAAATGTTGATTAACTTTTAAAAACATGATATTACCGGAAATATATGCAAAGAAGATGTGGATCAATGAAAGTCAACACTGTCTTGTTCTCATTTAAAAATGTACTAAAAATATTAAATAAATTGCATATGAGAACAGTTCCTAATAATTCTTTTATTGTTAGATATCATGTACGTGTGAGTGTGTGACAGGTTGAGTACTTAATTTTAAGCAACACATTTTGTCAAAAAAAAGTTACATCTGAAATCAACTAGGAATTAAATAATTAAAATTACACCATTGAATTAGTAAATAATGCATGAATAGGTATGGCTTACTAGAAAATTACGCTATTAAATTAGTAAAATATGCATGGATTATATATTATTGTGAAAGTCACACGATAGTTGCAGATTATATTAATCATCCAATAGTTTGGTTAGGAATTTGTCATTGTTACCAATTCTTCCTACACCAAGATGGTTCACATAATATCTATTCATTAAGTAATAAAACACATGTTGGCATAATTCCCTTTATTTTTTAGACGAGGCAAACTTGATTGATTCTTCAGTATAATAGCACTAGCACTCATCAATCATCATTCCCTAATAGTATTCTTAATGAAGCAAACAATGATAGGAATGCTACTGCATTTCCTTTTGGTCTTGTTTGGTGTCCTTGCTATTTTGGTTCTGATACAAGCTCAGGATCAATCAGGTTTGGTTATGATTTTTCCTATAGTTGCTTTATGTCACATATTTGTTACTACTAGTAATTATTATTGTCGTTGAAGTTATCTTAATTTGTTCCTCTATTTATATGTCTCAGGATTCATTAGCATAGATTGTGGTCTATCTGAACTTTCAAGCTATTCTGAAACGGACACAGGCATAAATTACATTTCAGATGCCAAATTCATAGATTCAGGTGTAAGTAAGAGGATACCTCCTACAGAGATTATTGTTAAACAGCAACTAGAACATGTGAGGAGTTTTCCTAGTGGAGTGAGAAATTGTTACAGAATAAATATAACAAGTGGTACTAAATATTTAATCAGAGCGTCTTTCTATTATGGAAACTATGATGATTTAAATGAGCCACCACAATTTGATCTTCATTTTGGTGCTAATGTTTGGGATACAGTAAAGTTCACAAATTTATCACTCATTGCAACCAGTGAGATCATTTACACTCCATCACAAGATTACATACAACCATGTCTTGTTAACACGGGCAACGGGACTCCATTCATTTCATCTATAGAATTGAGGACTTTGAACAATACTGCTTATGTCACAAACTCAACTAAAACAGTATTATCAAACTTCCTTCGATTTGATATAGGTTCCATCACAAACATCGAATACAGGTAAGATGGAGTTTGCTAGTAGCAGCACATTAATTAGCTAACTTTAATATTTACATAAGTAAATGATAATATTTTTGGTCATGTGCAAACAATAGGTACAAAGATGATTTTTTTGATCGCGTTTGGTTTCCTTATGAATTCATTGATTGGGAACGATTAAACACCTCACTTAACAATAATGATCTAGTTCAGAATGATTATGAACCACCGACAATAGTTATGAGCACTGCTGCTACACCAGTAAATGCCAGTGCCCCAATGCAATTTCATTGGAGTGTAGATAATGAAAATGACCAATACTACGCATATTTTCACTTTAATGAGGTTGAGAAGCTGGCAGAAAATGAAACTAGATCATTCAATATCACAGTGAATGGAGACTTTTTGTTCGGACCTGAGATACCTGTACACCAGGCAGTAGATACCGTAGTTAGTACAAAACCTTTGACCGGAGCCACAAGGTATCTATTTTCCCTTTTAAAGACAGAAAATTCAACCCTTCCACCAATCCTCAATGCCTATGAGGTTTATAAAGTAATAGACTTCTCACAATCAGAAACTCAACAAGATGATGGTAATCAATCCCTTTAGTTTATTTGAAAAACATACTACCTTCTCTCCTTAAATATTGAATCCGATCTTGATCTATTTTCAACTGCATTAATTTTTTTTTTTTACTAACATCTAATTATCTTAGAACTTTTTCTGCTATCTGCAATGAATATTATGATGAAAACATAAACTAATTCTCAATGGTATATATATTTTTTTGACAAAAACTCAATGGTATCTATAATTAGGGATGGAAAATTTGTGGTGTAAAGTAAATTATGTGAAAATTGTCTTGAAATCCTTCTGAACTGTTTTTTTTTTCATTTCTCTAATACCAAATACTAGTTGATACTATCACAAACATTAAGAAGGCCTATGGAGTGGCTAGAAATTGGCAAGGAGATCCATGTGGTCCTGTGAATTATATGTGGGAAGGCCTAAATTGTAGTATTGATGATGCCAATGACCCCCCAAGAATCACATCTTTGTAAGTTTACAATCACTTCAATAAACCATAATAAATTCAAAACTTCAATAACCTCTAATGTTATATATATTTGGAAATGCAACCAGGAATTTGTCTTCAAGTGGATTGACAGGGGAGATAGCATCTTTCATATCAAAACTCACTATGTTAGAGTACTTGTGAGTTCCTAATCTCATTTGATAAGTAGACAGCAAACTAGAATATGTTTCGATGAAGGATTTTGGAATTAAAGGAAGACCATATTTTTCTTTTCTAAAACGTTTTTAAAAATAAATCAAGTGTGATTGAAATGTTATATGATCATCTATCTGTCATGTTATTACTTCAAGCATTTAAAATAATAAATATATACCAAAATATATCTTAAACCTCATTTGGTTAAATGATGAAACCGAATCCATTCAGTTTGGAAATTACTCCCTCTTTATTGGAGATTCAAAATTGTAACTCTGAATTTACATTGTTTTCTTTCAGGGATTTATCAAACAATAGCTTAAACGGTCCTATACCTGATTTTCTGATACAACTGCAGTCACTAAAAGTCTTGTAAGTCCCAGGTCGATGGATCAAAAATTAATTTCATTGATTATTAGTGTAAAAGATAAAAAAATGTCATATTTATTTGTCCTTCGATGGCAGAAATGTGGGGAAAAACAATCTTACTGGGTTAGTTCCAAGTGGACTCCTTGAGAGATCAAAAACAGGTTCACTATCACTGAGGTACGCCTCCTACTCAAAGCTATATCAATTCATATTATATTCAAGAAAAAGAAAAAAATTTCAATGAAGTTTTATTTTCTTCCTGTAATGTTAATAATAATATATTCAGCAAAGATAATTGAGTTTTCTTCCTCCTACTATCAACATTGTTTCACTAATGATATGATAATTAATATATATGCAACTTTGGATTTTTTCAGTGTGGATGATGATAACCTTGGTCTTTGTACGATGAATTGCAAAAAGAAGAACATTGCTGTACCACTTGTTGCATCATTTTCAGCATTAGTTGTAATCGTCTTGATTTCTCTTGGACTTTGGGTATTGAGAAGACAGAAAGGTACTTCTCTTGGACTATGAATAGTGTAGTCATCCATTGGTTTGCATGTATACCTTATAGGTTGTAAACCTTTGATGGCAGATGTGGCCATTGCGGTCGCTGCAATGCGAATTGTGGTGCGAAATAATTTTATTCTTGCACAAAATTCTATAATTCTTTGCTTAAAAAAGATTTCCTCTTCCCCTTATTGCCTGTAAACCCAGAGAGGAACATTAGTTCACTGAGGGCAAAATGAGACATTGGTCTGTTGTGGTATGCTGTGGCCAAAACGACGTTCCATTGCCATACTAATTCTTCATCTTTCATGTCTTCTAAATGAGTTTGGAGTATCTCTTGTACTTCCTTTGTATGAATTTTACATTTTGTTGCTAAAAATATTATTTATTTATGAAATCATTATTTGCTCACAACATATATTAGAGTCAACTCTCCATAAAACTTTAGCTATATACTCGTATCTAGTGTAAAACTTTTATTGCTTTTCTGCCATAGTAATTTTTTTTCCCACAGCATATTTTCATTCATACTTATTTGCTAACAACATATTTTCATCCATACTTATTTATGACAGTTGTAGTTACGTCTTCAAACTCTAAGGAAAGGGGTTCAATGAAATCCAAACATCATAGATTCAGTTATACTGAAATTCTCAACATTACTGATAACTTCAAAACTACTATTGGAGAAGGAGGATTTGGAAAAGTTTACTTTGGCACTTTACAAGATCAAACTGAAGTCGCTGTTAAGAGGCTTTCACCATCATCAATGCAAGGTTATAAGGAATTTCAATCAGAGGTTAGACATTGTATTCAAGTTAAAAGAAAACATATTAAATTTTTTATTTTAGTTAAGTAATAAGGAGAATCCTGCATTATTTTCAGTTAACTTTGGTAGAGATAAAATTGAACATGCAGGCACAACTTCTAATGATTGTTCATCATAGAAATTTGGTCTCTCTCATTGGATATTGTGATGAAGGTGAAATCAAAGCATTGATTTATGAATACATGGCCAATGGAAATCTCCAACAACACTTATTTGGTAATTTTATATTTTATCAGCAATGTCAATATCCCTAACAGATTTACTACTTCCAGTTTATCTTCATTTTCATCAACTAAATTGACTAAACATTAGCAGAGGTAGAGCACAATAGTTTATATTATTATAAGATCTATACTTTTTTTTGGGGAAGAATACATTATTATCAATAAGGGTATTCTAATGACCATGTTACAAGTGCCCCGTATGAGATTTGAACCTTGTCCCTTGAGATTACAATGTCAAGCTCTTACGACCAAGTTGGACTTAAGGACGACAGAGATTATGTATAAGGCAGGGAGAAGGGAACGATAAATTAATTTTTCTTATGCTTTCATTTTAAATGCTTGTTCTGAATGTCATGACTAATGTCTATTTGCATGCAGTGGAAAATTCAAATATCTTAAATTGGAATGAGAGGCTTAAGATTGCAGTTGATGCAGCACATGGTAATGTATTGTTTATGGCAACATAATTCTTGCATTGTGCACCCTTACATTACCCTTAGTGTGAATTTTCAGGATTGGATTATCTGCATAATGGATGTAAGCCACCTATTATGCATAGAGATTTGAAGCCTTCCAACATACTACTTGATAAGAACTTGCATGCAAAGATTGCTGATTTTGGTCTAAGTAGAGCTTTTGGTAATGATGATGCTTCTCATATATCGACACGCCCTGCTGGTACAATTGGTTACGCTGATCCAGAGTAAGTGTATTATAAAAAATCAAATTAGATTAACCCGATATTAGTATTTTTATAGCATTTACTTTGCATAAATATCTTTTTCAATCATCATCATTTTCCAACAATCAAGATCTGCTTTTCTCTTTTAATCAATTTATTGATTGCGGTCTCTTTGTGTAATTAGTAATTTTTTCTTATTTTTCTTTCAATTTTATATGCTATTTTTGTTACCATGTACATTTGTTCTTTCTTTATTTGGGACATAAACTGTGCACCTGCATTATTACAGATTGGTGTAGTGTCCAACAATTTTCTCATATAGATTCTTAAGAATTAATTGTTGTGACTACTCTTACCTATGCTTACAATGCTTAGCTTATTACTAGAACATCATAACCTATTTTGTGAAAGGGGAATGATAGAAAAAGCTTTGCAATAATTAATTCTAAATGTTTATTATTTCTGAAATTATTATAATTGTTTATTTATGGCAATTTTGTGTATACCCTTCAAATGACATGCTAGTTCAAGAGAACATATTTACCGTGTAAATGATTCAATCAGCGCATACCTGTGGAGCATATCCTCCCTCTTTTGACTAAACTGCAGGAAAATATTTGCTGTTCAATTTTATTCAAATTTTTCTTGATCTAGAACTCTAATTTGTGTTTGTATTATTCATTTAAGATTGGGAATGCAACTCTTTTTGGGAATTAAATACTTTGATTTTTTATTTTTAATTTAAATAGTGTTTGGGTTGGGGCATTCAAAAAAGTTGAAATTTCTTTGAACTTTTTACAAGGTATTGTTTTATATTACTTGATAGATAGTGTGCAAAATAGTTAGATTGCTATATTCATTTAAGTTTACTGTATTTTTTTTTTTACATATACTACTATTTCATTTGGCTTATAATTTGTATAATTATGAAAAGAAATTAAGAAATACATAAGTTTAAGGACCGCTTAAGCAACTTATTTATTCTTTTCGTCAATAGATATCAGAGAACAGGAAACACAAATAAGAAAAATGATATCTACAGCTTTGGGATTATTCTATTTGAGTTGATCACTGGAAAGAAAGCAATAGTGAGAGCATCCGGAGAAAACATTCACATACTTCAATGGGTTATTCCCACAGTTAAAGGAGGAGATATTCGAAAGATTGTTGATACAAGATTGCAGGGTGAATTCAGCATCAGTTCTGCATGGAAAGTTGTTGAGATAGCTATGTCATGCATTTCACAAACTACAGCTGAAAGGCCAGGCATTAGCCAAATATGCGCAGAGCTAAAGGAGTGTCTATCTTTGGGCATGGTTCAGAGTAATAATGGAAGCTTGAGAGCTAGAGATGAATTGGTTTCTGTTGCTACTATATCAGAATCCACTTTTTTAGCTAGATAACCTCCATTTATAATGATGGTTCAGGTAGGTAACCACCATTTTGTCCTATATCCAGTGTTATTCCAAATGTTTAGCTAAAATATAATACATACGAGTGAATTCTAAAGACATTAGAAATTGGACCTTGTAGGCAACCTCTCTGGTGTGAGAAACAATTTGGAGAGTTAAAAAAAATACTACGGAGACAATTTAATATTTATTGTCTGCATCATAATATACTGTCACAAGTACCAAATACATGTTCCTGGTTGGTATTCTCTTAGTTACATTTATGCATTTGCTGTATTTTCAATTGGCAATCACTCGAATCCAATCATTCAACAGTCTATTTTCTATAAATTCACTGCAGTTTTGTACTTGACTCACAAGTCACATCAACAAATTCATTTTCATGTCAAATTCCTGGCTCTCTGTTGGGATTATTCTTGGTTACATCCCTGAATATCCAAATCATATCTCAATCGGTATCACGTTCAGATCCTGAGCGCATCATAACATAATTGAGATTTAGTAACATATATAAAATGTTACTAAATCGCAAAAAATGTTACTAATTATATTTAGTAACATGTACTCTATAATGGAAATGAACTATGCAACACAATTTCAATTACCTACAAAAATGAGTACAGGTTTTCAACCATCGAATGAAAAACTATTATCATGCTATATGACTCCTTCTTATAAAATAAAAACTATTGTAACGATTATAACGCTATATGGATTTATAACTATAATTAATCATGCACATAAATCCTTTTCTTCCTTGTCAACTCAGGAATTATCAACAAATACAGTTCTACCCAACATCAATTATGATTATTGTGTAAATTGCTAAAAACACCTATGCATAAACACTTACATAATATTAGCAATAAAATAAATCAAATAAATTTTTTAGGATTATCAACCTCCTCTTGAAAAAGGTTATCCTTTTCCAAACTGAGAAGGACAAAAGCCGCCGACGTAGCTACTTTGATTGGTATAAGATCAAAATCCCGCCCTTCATGGTAAGAAAAATCAGCCTACCTTATTCCTTATGTTAGTTATATATTGTATCATTAACTTACTATGGAATAGAATTTCATGCATTTACGTTGAAATCACGCATTTCTGATATTTTAGATGCACAGAAAGTTCAATAGAAAAGTCAAGAGAAAATAAAGCCAAAAAAGAAGCAATAGGAAACAGAGAAGAAGAAAAGCTACATATTACAACCCAAGCACGGTAAAGGGTTCAACCACCACACGTGATAATCAAAAGTAAAATTAGGATTCTTTGGCTTTCACCACCAAAAGGATAGCAGCTTAACTTTATCGAGCAGAAGATGCAGTTGAACTTCATTATTAGAGAAAATTTTCTTGTTCCTTTCCTTCCAGATTGTCCAAACACAAACAAACAAAATCAAATGCAAAGAAGACCGGATGGACCAAGGGAAACCACCTGTCTGACCGAACTGTGCAAAATGATCTAATAAACACACCAAATCAACTGAATAGATACTGGTCACTTCAAAATGAATTGCCACATGCTACCGAAAATATTACAACATAAAGAAAGGTGAGCAGCCATTCCTCCACCCCACAGCCACGGACACGGAGCTGTTTGAGCATGAATAATGCCTTTTCTTGCTAAATTATCTTTTGTAAGGAGCCGATTACAAAAGAGGCGCTACACAAATAACATCACCTTTAAAGGAACTTGTTTATGCCAAACACGTCACCTTTAAAGGAACTTTTTTATGCCAAACATTATCAACCAGAAATCGATTCTCAACCTCATCTGCAACTGTTAATAAATGATAAACCCTGCTTATCTGCAACTATTAATAGATTATAAACCCCGCTGATGGAATATCCTTTAACTGGATCTAATTGCCACTTCCAACTATCAGGCTCATCTTCCTGCAAAACAATATCATGCAACAAAAAACAAAATTCCCTAACCAAATCCTCCTCCCACTCAAACAACCTTTGCCTCCACTTCCAGGCTTCACCCCCTCCCCCTAGCCTAGATGGTGTTGAGGACAAAATCCTTATTTGATGTTTTAAAGATCACAAACATTTTATAGTTTTTAACTTGTTATCTACTAACGTGTTTTGTGAGAAATGTTTCATGAAGAATGTTCCTGTTAAAGAGAAGAACATTCTAAGCTTATAAATATTCTCATCAAAGCAAAAGAGCAAAAGGACACACATACACTTTCTGCTACAACATTTGCATCATTGAAAGCAAAAACAAAATATTCCCTTTGTCTCACCAAAAGAGGATAAAGAGTTACATTTGATAAAAGACACTAAAAAGGAAGCAATCTATGTGTCATGGCAAGGCTTTGCAACAAAAAGAATAATCATTGTCAAAAGGCCAAAGACTCACGTGAGTCTTAAAAGAAAGAAGAAAAATCTAAGTTTACACAGGAAGAACATTCTTGAGAATGGTCTGGTGAAGCTACAACAAGATAAGGATGACATCCTAATGTCGCCATATCACAGCTGGCCTACGTACAGTCACACATGTGCACTCTCCAAAACAGCTGGAACACAAAGAATGTCCTGAAGAAGGTTTTGCAACTCACAAAGGTTTCCTTTTTGGGCACCCTTGCGCATCAAGCAATAAAAACATAAGCACATGTGCTGTTTTTAGAAAGGACACCACAGTTGTCTTTGTCTGTGAAGCTTCAAGACATAAGCTTCTATAAATACAAGCACATCTCCATGTTAATTCTTAAGAGCTTACAACAAGATTACATAATCTCACAAAGAAAAATCAAATCTCTCTCTCTTACGTGAATATTAATCAAAAATATTCAAAAGCTCTTCAACTACAACAACAAACAAACTTATACTCTTTCACTAGATTTGGATCATAATCTTTCAAGTTTGTTTTATCATAATCTCAAACAAGTGTTGAGAAAATAGGATCCACAACATAAATCTCTTACAAACTCAAAGTGTATTTAGATCTCAAGTCTATTAGGCTTAATAGTTTGAGATAGAACTTTTCTTGTGTGATCAAGAATTGTAGAAACCTGCTGAGGTTAACAATACAGGGTGTAATAGACTGATATGGCGTGATCAAGAACTGTAATGCTACTAAGGACGATTTGGTGGCTTGAAACTATAGTGGAAAATCTCACACAAAGTGTGGGGACTAGATGTAGTCCACATTGGGTGAACTAGGATAAATATCCTATGTCATCTTTTAACCTTCTCTCTTTATTTGTTTAAACACTAAACACACACTATCACTATAATTAATTAACCATACAGAACATTCTGGTCGTTAACTAATCACTAATTTATCTCCAGAGTTCTCTGGTCCTTAATTAATAATTAATATTGTGTTAACTACTTTATATTAATCCAGAGTTCTCTGGTCCTTAATTAAATATTAACACTTTATCATTCAACTCTTATTTTAATTGTTATCCAGAATATTCTGATCCAAATATAAACTGCTATATATATATATACACACACACTTATAAGTTTCCAGAGTTCTCTGGTCCTTAATAACTAATAGTTCTGCTTTAATATTTTCATTTAAGTATTGATTATAAAATTATTCTCTAGAACATTCTGGTCCTTTATAAAATAATTATTCTACTAATCTCCTTATCTAACTTTGCCAAGAAATACTCTTGAGTATATTTACTTACTTTTCCTTTTAGAATTAAAATTTAAAAAGGGTCACAATTCAAACTCTCATTTCTTGTGACGTTTATTGCTACTTCAAATAGTGTATCTCATCAACTGTGATTAAACGATTATCAGATAAGTCAAATAACCAACTAAATCAATCCCAAAGAGGACCTCTACCCATCCAATTGGATCCGTCCAAAAAAGGTACAAACCCCATCACAAATAACCCTTTTCATATTACCAACAAACTAGTTGCCGACACCCATTCCCTCCCCTCAATGAATACCAGCCACATCTTTCCATCAAACTGAACCATTCCTCCATCCCTACTTTTAGCACCCCCTTCCTCCCCATATCTTGTCACCGAAACTCTAAACCAGATACAACCCTCCTCCATCTACACGCATCCTCTAAAACCATATTTTAAAAATAACCACATTTTAAAAAATATAAATATAAAATATTTTTATAAAGTAAAGTAGTTTTAACTTATAATGAATTATTTATGCGTCTTTAAAATATAAAAAAATAATTTTTTTTGGTGTGTAACTAATGTTATTTTATGTTAATTCATAAGTGTTGACCTATTCAATGAAGTCAATTAATTGGATCAACACTTATATTATTGAAAATATATGCAAAGAGGATGTGGACGAAGTCAATGGAGTGTTGTTCTCATCAATCCATCCTTACCACATTTCAATTTTTTTGTCCAAATAAAAATGGACACGCTTGCTAGTTTAGACCTTTATGTTTTTAGGTTGGTCTAAATTAGGAAACCCATATATATATATATATATATATATTATAAGTTGACGTTCAAAATATTACATGTTACAATTGGGACCGAGTTGTGATAAGCGAGCCTGAAGATGAACTTAATCTTTTTTTGAGAAGTGGAACTTCCAAATCCAAGATCAAGATTGAAGATTGGCATTATGAGTGATAGTGGCATCCCCTTTGTTATTTAAGATCTTGTAGCCACACTTGATAGTGTAATTAACATTACTGTTGTCAGACAAAATAATAACATCCTAAGTATTATGTGTAACGAGTATGCTTAATATCGCGAAAGTGAGCATCGCAACCATATCGCGAATGATGTGGCGTGACTTGTAGTAGTAATAGTTATTAGAGAAAGGATAATGCTTAACTTTACGAAGGATTTGACAGAAGAAAGACACGAAAAATATCTTAGCAAAATACATTTTTTAGTTATTTTAAGTGATATTCTCGTCTATCTTGTGGTGCGTTCTTCATTCTTGTCTATCTTGTGGTGCGTTCTTCGTACAGAATAGCACTCCTCTTATAGAAAACTTGGTTTCATGGCTGAATAGGTTCTTTTATGAAATTCCTTTCTTCATAAGATTCTTTTTTCCTTAAGTCATACCCACCCTTTCTTAAATAAATGCTAATCAGAAATTGTTTTTTTTTGGAGTGATAAGATTCTTTTATTTATTTTTAAAGGAGATAAGATTCTTTTATTGTTTGACGCGTTGAATAAACGATTCTCTTCTGCATTTTCTTTTTAGTATTTATTTAAGAAAATTACTCTCTTAAATAAATACTTCCTTCATACACATCCTTTCATAAATAAATACTAAACAGAAAATGGTTTTTTTTCTTAGTGATAAGATTCTTTTATTTATTTTTGAAGGAGATAAGATTCTTTTATTGTTTGTCGCGTTGAATAAACGATTTTTTTTTTCATTTTCTTTTTAGTATTTATTAAAAAAATTACTCTCTTAAATAAATATTTCCTTAAGTCATACCCACCCTTTCATAAATAAATACTAAACAGAATTTTTTTTTTTTTAGTGATAAGATTCTTTTATTGTTTGACGCGTTGAATAAACTATTCTTTTTTGCATTTTCTTTTTAGTATTTATTTAAGAAAATTAGTTTCATGATATTCCTTCTTCGATATGAATCAAGTATTATTTGACGTCAAAAAAGTAAAAGTATTGCATACAATCGTAAGGACTAATTTTCGAGCTGTTGTCATGGAGTCAAAGTTCGTTCTTAAAAAATTTAATACCGTTGCATTTTCATGATTGAATTTAAATTGAAGACCTCCTCAAGTGTATCTTCTTCTTTTTTTTTTTTTTTTAAGAAAACCTCCTAAAGTGTAAGATATCGCTTACAATTTCATTTTTCTTGATTCCTGCTGATTTCTTTACAGCATATAGCATATTAGCATCACTCTAGAATTAAGTTGAAATACTTGTTGTTTACCTCGTAAATGATAATTGGAGTAAACGTCCTTCATCGTACGGATGAGATCATTGATATGGACATTTCGTCCTATGTATACTTATTATTATCATCATCATCATTGATTATCTACGTGTGAGGATGTAACAGTTGAATAATATATAGATTTTGGCACAAGAGTACTTTAATATTAAGCACGTCTTTTATATAACCGTTACATTTGAAATCAGCTATAGAATATAAATATGTAGAAATTAAACCATTAAATAGTAAATTATTTTTGAATTAAGGTATGACTTGTTTATTTTAAGGGTATGGTGTGACTTACTTGAAAATTACATCTTTGAATTAGTAAAATATGCACGAATTATTTAGTTATGATATATTGTTGTGAAAGTCACACGATAGTTGCTGATTAATTATATTAATCATCCAATAATTGGTTATTTAAGAATTTGTCATTAAACTACGAAAAAAATGTCATTAAAATAACACCTTCTTTCCTACAAGTCGGTCCTAGTTTTTCTTTCTAGATTTTCTCTTTTGTTTTATTTTCTAGGATTTTCTTTCTAGGGTTTCACATAGATCAAGATTTTTGTTTGGTGATTTCATCATCTCAGTGCAACATTGCTTTGTTCGTTGTCCTGGTGTGGCATTGATTGCTTTCTCGTCTGGATGCAATGTTCCTTTGGTCCAGACTGACAAGTCAACTTCAATGAATTACATATTCAATAAAAAAAACTAGGTCTTCTAACGTTGTAGATTTGGATGCATGATTATTACAATCAATTTGATTTTGCCACATTATTTGAAGGCATTTTACTATTCCATGTTATTTACTTGGATGATACGATTTTGTTGATTTTGCCACATTATTTGAAGGCATTTGACTGGATGTTGTGATTTTATTCACAGATTCACTATTTTTGTTTTTAACGATGTTAAATTTGTGTTTTATTATAGTCTACTCTACCAATTTGAAAGGATATGGCGACTTCTCGTTATTTGTTGGCATTTTGCTTGTTTATATTATTAATGTCTGTGTTTGTTCACAAATTTATCATTTATGTTTTAGCGATGTTGAATTTGTGTTTGATTGTAATATATCTACCAATTTGAATGAATATGATCTCTTTTCAAAACCATACATATATACATAAAATTACACATGAGTATAAGGCGAGGGGACAACAAGCTGCGCCGCTAAGCCGTTTTAGATGGTAAAATCAATCCTTGTAAACACAACATTCATGGACCTAGGAGACATAGTATTTCTATTTAGGACCCTTTGAACTCTATGTAGAAGGTCCACAATATCTGGTGCTAGGATGCCAAAAGTGTCAAACAAATAGTATAAAAACATGTTAATTATGAGAACACGCTTATCATGTTTGGCTACTTTCCTTGACGCAATTTTGAGGGCTGTCTGTCCCACTGTAAAAGCCCCGACCCCTAATCCCACAAGTGGTGAAACCCCACTCACCATAACATCTGTTGGCCTAAGTGTCGATCTTCCATCTAATGGGTCAAAGAAGAAGTTCACAGGTGCCTCCTTCTTCACAGATACTCCCGCCTCTTAATATATAAAAAGGACATCCCTAACAAAGTCATGCATGTATTTGAATCCGAGAAGCTCCTTACAATGAACCAATATATGAAGATAGTGGGGTACTCAACTGATGACATATGCTGACCTAACCCATCAATAAGATGGTGCAGTAAAATTGCTACAATTAAAATCCATAATTGTACCACGAAGACCATCCAAAGTATTTTCAAAACCAGAGTTCATATATACCACTTATCCCAATGTCTCTCAAAATATGATCTTCAAGCGCCCAAGGTTGGACCCTGAAAACCACAAAAAGGTACGAGGAAGCCTATACTACCGGGTACAAATCCAACACCAACCCTAATAGGAAAAGAAGTCAACCTCCATTGAAGGTCCCCTAAGAAAGCTTATCAAACGGTATTTTTTTTACTAGACGAGTTTATAAGATATAAGCTAACTTCTTAGCCTTTCGAAGCAGACCCTAACTTTGTTTTTGCTCTATAAATATTCAAAATTTTCATTTCAGTATTTGTTTTCCATCACACCACTTTTGGGACTAAAAAAATGACTAAGTTTGTGTAACAATTTTAAGAAAAAATGTTGCAATCGCTTTGCTAGGTTTATCCCTGTTAGGGTTACGATAGTATAATGTCATAATCATCCCCTTGTTGATGCCTCTTCTTCCCCTGTGTCATTGTCATCCTTTTGTTGTCTTTCGTTTTGCTCCTTGTTTTGTAGTTTGGTATCATTACTAGTTGAGCTTTGTCGTCTTTTTCCTTTGTGGCAATCGGCCCTCCTTCCAAAAGGGGTTTAATGTCCCGGATCTCGACCATCTTCTCATCCTACATTAAGAAATTTTCCTTGTTTTGTTTAATGCCCCTGTTAGGGTTATGGTTTTTCTGTTTTGCTTATTTGTTTTTGTTATTTTTAATTTGCTTCAATATTTCATTCCATCTATTCGATGAAATATCCGAGAGTGGCTCACTTTGTTGGTAGCGTATTTTGAGTAAGGGGTTTATCATGGTTACACCTAATTCAACGTTTTCTCAACCTTTCAAAAGACTTATCAAACATATGGATGAATTGACCAATTTTAGCTAATTATAAAAATGTCCAACAATATTTTTTAAAAATAATACAAAAACCGGGATATACTATAATAAAATTGAAGCGACATGTGACACTCTAGCAGTATATAAAGTCTTGCTTGTATAGGATTATAACTCATCATTATTTGTATTTCTAACAATGAAGCAAACAATGATGAGAATGTTACTA
>Ga0315915_1005677_pt1 | contig 15482 bp, 8 predicted proteins | sample MpolbnodulesMG_FD_207738 | JGI IMG/M metagenome (GOLD analysis project Ga0315915, IMG submission 207738) | Medicago polymorpha root nodule microbial communities from Los Angeles, California, United States - branched nodules | ecosystem: Host-associated > Plants > Roots > Nodule | place: USA... | reverse complement strand
GATATGAATAGTGGACAGTAAAAACGTTAAGCAAAGCTTTCATAACAATAAACACACAACCTTAGGGTGCGAGGCCCATCCAGGTTTGTGGGTGGTGTCCCGAAACTAACAGATTCAATCGCACCAAATGAGCAAGATAAAATACTTTATAGGAAATTAAATACAGAAAATCCAAATCTAAAAATTTTAGGAATCAGATCCACAAAGGAAGCTTAGAAAAATTAATCACGAGTCAAAAAGCGAGGAAATGAGGAAATAAACGAACCTTAATGGAAATGATAACGAGCTCTGCAAAATTCGAAGATGCGATTGCTATTAAGGAGACACCCTGAGTATTAAAACGGAAATGATAAATCTATGAAAGTGAGTTTACGGGAAATGAATCAATGACAACGCATGTACCAAAACTATGAAGGTTGTGTTGGGCTAGGGTTTTCCGAGATCTAACTTAATATATAATGAATAAGAAGGAGAGAATTGCCAATTCCTTTTGGTAGGTGTCATTTTTAAATTCCATAATTTGGTTTAATTGTAGTAGTATTTTTCAAAGATTACGTATTTTAATTTTCTTTAGTGTGTGTTTGGATGACAAAATTTTACGAGGTAAATATAATTGAGTGCACTGGATATGAAAAGTCGGTGTAAAATGAGTTTTACACTGAAAACCAATTAAATCCCACTATTTTTCAATATCATATCATATTTTTCAAAAAAGTTAAATTTATGAAAAATAACCAAGCCTATTTTCATGGTTGATTATTATTAAATTTGTGATAATAAGGAATAAATTTGTGTATGTTAATATTTCTAATTTGTGATGAAGGGTTTAGGGATCAAAGTGATAATAAGGAATGAATTTGTGTATGTTAATATTTCTAATAATTTTTTAACTATGTTCTACCTTGATGTTTTACTATGTTCAGCCTTGATATGCACATTATGCAATGTGTTTTTCTGGAGTGGTTTTATTGTTAGTGCTGGTCTAATTGCCTTGGTTTGTTGGGTCTGTTTTGCTTGGGAGTTTTTGTGCGGCTACTGCCTTTTCAGTTGGTGCTGATTGCGGGTCCTGTCGTGCTGTGGACAACAACTGTTATGCTGTGACAGCAACTGTGTTGCTGTTTTTTTGCTGTGACATCATCTGGTCCAGCAACTGTTTTGTGGTTCTGGCACATGTTGGGGTGGTTTTTTTTGGGTGTTCGGGAGTGAGGCAGGGGTATGCGTGTAGTCTGTTGCATGTATACTCCGGCCTCATTACTTGATATCTATTTTTTTGTGGGTTTTTGACGTATATCTGCGGCACCTCCGAGTATCTTTTTCCCTTTTTTCCGCGAGTTTTTTTGCTTCTTGCATATGCTCGTTGAGAATAAATTTGCCATTTCAAAAAAAAAAGTTATTTAGGAAGTTAACCAAATTGTTGTTTTAGATGTGGAAGAGGTACTAACAGAGGTGGAAGGACTTTATCCTCTCGAGGCCGATACTCAATTGGTAGAGGGAGAAATGTTGTTCAAGTTACACCTACTATACCATCTCCACAGGTATCTCTAAATCAATCATTATCACGTGCACAACCTACACCATCACCACACATAAACACTATACCATCAGCATCACCAACACCAACTCAAACCCCAACACTAACTCCGACCCCATCAGCTACTATACCTCAAAATTCTGAACAAACTTTGCCACACACTCAATAATCTGCCATTGAACTTGATGATGATGAAGGAATTGATCAAGAAGGCCTTGACGAAATAGATCCGTATGGAAATGAGTAAGTTAAATATTATAACTTTTGAGAAATTAACTTTTTTTTTTTGTAGAAAATAATCTATGCATGTATATTAACAATTTGTATTAACAGGTTCAATCCATCAACTGCTATTCGTTTCTTGACAAAATCCATTAAGAGCAAATTTGATTTGTTTTGTACAACACGGGGACATGCATATCTTGACCAGAAGTTGTTATGGTTTACTGAATTTAAGGTAATAGTTACTCCATCCGTTTCACAATACTTGTCCCTTTTGATGAATTTACGCATACCAAGTAATCAATAAATATTGTTACTTTTGATGAAATTCTTTGTGTTTTTTCTATAAGGTACCTTAATCATTTATTATTTCATTATATTATTTCTCTCTCTACATTAAATATGTAAGGGTATTATTGACAAATCAATAATTAATGTTCAATTGGAACTTGAAAGTGACAAGTAAAATGAAACAAAATTATTCTCCAAAAGCAACAAATATTGTGAAACAAAGGGAGTAATATATTTCTATAAGAAGAATACTTTGCTACAATGCTTTATATACAGTTTAGCCGATTCTTAAAATAAATTTCGCTAAACGACTTTGTTTTAATAGATTCAAAATGCCTTTGCTGATGTAAGTTTCTGGTAGTTAAGATGAATATTAGTGTAGAACAGTACAAACAGTGCACAAAGTACTTCATCTAAGTGTTTTTTTTCATTAGTTAGATGTAATTTACTGAACAATTAAAAACTCTTGAAAATTTTGAATTGCTAACATGTTAATTGGGTGCAATTTTGTAGAAGTATTGTAAATTGCAACCTAAATATGATGCTAGGATTCGCCAAATTTCTGAAATCAAGGGAGAAGGTAGATTCAGAGGTATGATGTATCAAGAGAGGAAAAACTATGCAGAAAATTCTAAATACAGGCCAAAGTACATCCCTGAGTCAATATGGAATTATATTTATACATTATTGGGCATCCGATAAAAATTTTAAGAATTTATAACTGACAAACATTGCAAATTGTGCTTCAACTCAAGGTAGCTCCATTCATACTACTGGTTCTATATCTATGGCTGAGCAGGAACGTAGGATGGTAAGACATGTGATATTTTCTCATTAATTTGTGATGAACATATTGTTAATTTTCTCATTGAAGTTAAGGAAAAAATGTAGGAGAATGAAACAGGAGTCAAGCCTGTAGTGGAGGAGGTATTTGCTCATTGATAGTAGAGTTGAGTATGCCTATGTAAGTAGATCTTTAACATTACAAATTTATCTATAGTTTCGTTATGATAATAGAGCTGAGAAAAGCAGAAAGTTGGCCACCACACGTGGTAAACAAACAACATAAGACCCTCCAAACCAGCCAAGAACAAACCTGCCATCACAGGTAACCGCTGCTGGGACATCAGCTTGCGCACGACAACCAGCCGAACCAAAACAACCACGGCTACCCAAAACAAGCCAACAAACATACCTGCTAACAAAGCAGCTGCTGACAGCAGGCCACACACAGCTGATACACGACCAAAAACATACACTCCACCCCCTCGATAACGCACTTCTCGACTACCTCTTAAGACATTCTCTAGGATTCCACCTACTCTTTACCTTTTGGCTCTTTACTTTTTGAGGGCAGTTGTTTCTGCCCTTGTTCCTTCTAGTGCACTTGACTGTGTATCTTTTTTTCTTGTGTTCGAGTACGTTATCTTTTGAACAAAAGTATTACTCAAATTTCTGTTAACTTACTTTTGAGTATTGACTAGTGAACCATTTGTTTACTCTTGAATTATTATTTATTTTTATTTGAATCTAGTATGTATTATTGAATATGAATTTTAGGATTTGAATTTATCTCAAACTCATTAAAATAAATTAGTTTTGTTGCAATTCTGTAAACAAAAAAAAAGCTTATAATCTCTCGCAAAAAGCGTGGTAAATATTTTAAGGTTCCTTAATTTCGTCCAAAAATCGTTGGAAAATTTGTCTGAATAACGTAGGAAATTAAACTCAATACCGTCCGAAAACTGTAGGAAATTAAACTTAATTAATTTCGTATGAAAACCGTAGGAAATTAAACTTAATTTCGTCCGAAAACTGTAGGAAATTAACTTAATTTTGTCCGAAATCTGTAGGAAATTAAACTTAATTCCGTCTGAAATTCGTAGGAAATTATACTTAATTCCATCCGAAATGCGTCCGAAATCTATTCCAATGTCCCACAAACTTAAACTTCAGAGTTTGTGTGAAAATCGTGCGAAATCTGTCTGATATATTTTTGGGACGGAATTTGGGATAGAATTATGATTTGCGACGCGGCTTTTTTGGACAATGCCCTATCCGTCTGAAAACACATCTTCGTCCGAATTCTATGGGAATTGTCCATAAATTCCGTCCCAAAACCGTCCGAAAATGACCTTTTTTTAGTAGTGACCATTTGAGGGCAACCTTATTGTCACAAGACTCGCAAAACTATTCTCATGTTTTGATTATCCTGTCTAATCTCATTTGATTCAATATCAAACTTTACCTCTTGCTTCTTCATTTGATATTTGATATAAAATTTAAGGGTCTTGTTAACAAGTGCCCCTGGGGCACTCTTTAAGCATGCTAAATAAGGTAATTATTCTTTTAAAATTTAAAAGTTTTCAATTTCCAATGCACTGATTACACAAACTTTTATAAAAAATTTACTATTTATGGTCCTTAACCAGTGCCCCGGGGGCACTCCGGGGGCACTAGTTAACATTTCCCAAAATTTAATAACGATGAGATTAGATTAGAATAAAACTTTGTATAAATTAGAGTATACAAAACTTAAGAGAATTGTAATAACTTTTATTTTTACTTTAGAACAAGATTACAAGTATCTAAACATCCTTTGCCCTTGAGGTGGAGTATTTATTGCCTAGAATCTATGACTATACATTAAAAACGAGTCACATGCCATTAACTAAAGAATTCAAAGAGCTGGTAACAACTATTTTTGTTCTGCACAGGAAACACGACCGTGCTTCACCGACACACGATCATTCTTGAACTTTCTGCTTGTTGAAATTCTGAAGGGCATACAGTCGCGCTTGAAGGGTGCACTGTTATGCTTTTGCTTCCGCTTTTGAAATAATGATATTATAAAAAGTATAGATGATCAACCATTCCTCTAGTCCATCATGGGGAAAAACGTTGGCATTTCTTTGAAATGCTCTTATGCATCATAAAGAGATTCCACCTAATTTTGAGTGAACTGTTTAATTTGATTCTTCAATTGAGCGATTTTGCGTAGGGAAAGAATCGAGTAAGGAATGGTTGCTTTAGTTGATCTCAAGTTGTGACAGAATCATTAGGTAGTGAGTGAAACCAAGCCCTAGATTTACCTCTTAATGAAAAAGTATCATTAGTGGCTAATCCAGAAAATTGATTTTTTTGAACTATAGAAAGTATAAAGTTGTTTTATGTTCAAAATTATTAGCTTGAATGGCTGGATTCACAATAACACTATGGGGCTCTACCTTAGAAGCCGTATCATACTCTTTAGGAGTAAGATTTGCAGCCATTTGGTAAATGCACAATCTCTTCTTGTATGAAATAATATTTCATTTTCAGGTGCTAGTTGAACAATATCTCCGTGATTTTGGGTTCTTCACATTAAAAAAAAAAGAGATTCCAAAAGTTACAAAATAAAAGAGAAGTTTCAGTCTAACTGACACCAAAAAATTGATTAATATCACTAACTCCCGATAACGACGAAAAAAACATGATATGCCCGCAAGTGTATGGTTCTATCGAGTAGTAAAAAGAGTATTGATATACATGGAGTTAAAATGATTACCAATCTAATTTATAATTTTGATTAGTTGAAAAAGAATAATTTTGTTGAAAGCAATGGTTGTTTGTTTAAAATTCCAGATATTAAAAAGCATCATGAAATTGAGGTTTTCATCATAATGTTAGAGAGAGAGAGAGAGAGAGAGAGAGAGAGAGAGAGAGAGAGAGAGAGAGAGAGAGAGAGAGGGTCATTGTAATATCTAATTGATTCTTTGTAAAGATCAAAATCACAATAACAATTGTGTAATTTATTGTAAAGTTTCAATAATCCTATTTCAAGTATAATGGTGGATTGTGTGGTAGATTAAAGTTTGAAGAGGATGTCCGAAACTTATATGGTCAGGTAGACCAAAAAGAAAGAGAAAGTGTGCAAAATTCGAGTGGGTATCTCAAGCACCAGATTGAAAAATCTCACAGTCAGTGGGGATTGCACTAGATCAGTTGGGTGAACCAGGATAAATTGTTGCGTCATCTTCTATATCCTTTAGCTCTTTTATTTGATAGTTCAAAAGCAAACACACTCAACCAATCTCTTCTTGTATTAAATTAATTTTGATACATACTTCAGATTATCAAATCTGAACTTATTCCCCAAGGTTTGAGAAGCCACACCAAAATTTTTTAAATGATCACAATTCAAACCTTCATTTATTGTGATCATTGTTTTTACTTTAGATGTGTGGGGAAATGTGATGAGAACTTTTTACCATTTTTATTAATTTCTACAATGAAAAGTAATATGTCCTTATTTGTTATGAAATTTTACAGTAGAATCAAAGCATACAAAATATACAGGCTGGTATGTGATACCCATGGAGAAAAAGTGCTATTTTGAAACTCCGCCACGAAAAAGGCTAAAGTGAGTAAAGAGAATTTGGACAATAGTTCTATATAGGTAATTGTGATTATGGAAAAAGTTTTCAACAGTTTTGTTCATATTTGCAATGAAAAAAATTAAATGCTTATTGTTTTTGAATTTTTCCCTTAATCGTTAAACTAAATATAAATAATATACAATATTGCAAGAATGTAGACTGTAATGTGAGTTTCTATTCAACCCCATATATTAACGTTCATGCACACTAAAGAATAAAAATGCTTGGCTTGATTCTTCAAGAAATCTCGATTGAACATTTGCTAGGTGTATTGGAACTGCAACATATTATTTGCTAGGCGTAGTGGATATGGAGGAGACATTTTCATTAAATGGTTATAACGATGACTTGATATCAACCAAGGAAAATAAAAGAATGAAGATTTGCTTGCGATTCCTAAAGTTGTTTCTATATTGGAGACGTCGATAGAGAAATCTTATAGAAAACTATTTCGTGTACATCCAATTGAGGAAAAAGATAGAGATATGATAGCTGTTCTCTTTTCAATTATAAAAAAAAAATATTGAGTAATCTTTTTGTAAAAAATTTCATGGAAGAAAACTCATTAAGAATGTTATTCAAGAAATAAGTTAAAAATGTCTTCCATATTTGTTGTTGGATGGGATAAGTTATGCAGAAAATTTAACTAATTATAACACACATTCTTGTTATATAAATTTTTTAGGAAAATGTTTGATGGACATCGAAACACCCAGTGAAAAAGAAAGAAGTTGGTTTATTGTTATAAATGTAAGGAGAAGAAAGAATGATAGATAGAAACTAACATGTTGAATAAGGGTTAATCTTTTTTGAGTGTCCATGCATTTTTGTTGAATCTTTTAGCACACCCTCAAACTAAATGGATGTATAAATCCTCTTGGAATCTAGATGTGTATCCTGCTACTTAAACTATGAATGAATGGCAGTTAAAATGCTAAATGAAATCACATTCATCAAGTTGTAAGTACTAAAACGAATCGATAGCTTTCAATAAATTCTTAATGAATAAAGTATCAACATTTTTTACACCAATTCAACACTTCATACCGTTTCTATCTCCCTATCACATTATCCATCTATTACATCTATCACATCCATCTCCATTTCACCAATGAGGTGCAAATCTTTGTTCTGTTCATTGTCCTTGGTTGCTATTGAATTATCATTACAAGCGTACTCATTGCGAATGTCTTCCCATCGTATCTTATCGATAACACTACAATGCACTTGCCATTCTATTAGCCCATATAAGATCGAGTCTTCTTGTAGAATAGGCAAAGATTCGATGGAATTATTACCCGCATTCTGGTCACCAGTTTTCTTATCAGCACAAGAAGAATCATCAAGCAAGGTAGTTTTCATTTTTTCTGAATTTTCCTCTTTAACCTAGATATAAACAACATTGTCAAAATATTCAGTCAAAATAATGGTTACAATGTTAACATTAATATAAGTTGATTGCATCACCTTATTTTTTCTGTTTGTTCGTTTTCTCTTTGATGATTTGGACATACTAGCATCCCCTACTTCAAGAGTGTTGTTTTCACTTATATCCCCAATTTCCTAAAATTATTTGAAGGATTTTACGTAAAGGATTATAAATAAAATTATTTATTGCTAAACTATATAAAAATATCATTGACCAGAAATATTTAGTCAATGTAATTTTTTAGTCAATATAATGATGCCAACAAAACTATCATTCAAATATAAGTTTGATGTATCACCTTATTTCCTCTTTTTCTTCTTTTCCTTTTCGATACTGTAGAGACACTAGCAGATGCATTCCCCACTTGAAGGTTATTATTTTCATTCTCAATGTCCTAAAAGTTATTTAATGTAGTTTAAGTTAAGGGGTATAAATAAAATATAGGTTATAATTTATAACTAAATCATATATAAAAATATCATTTGTCTTTGACAGAAAATTTCACAGGAGTATTCACGGTAATAAAAAAAAAAAACCTGAAACTCCATGAGATAAAATGCCACAAAATCTAATATATGTAAATATTAAGTCAAGATTATATGTGATAAAGTTATCAATAGAAACATCTGAAATATAGTTTAGATGCATCACCTTCTTTTTTGTCTTCTTGGATAATTTGGGGTAGCCTTCGGGAAGTAGGAAATTCACCATGTCTACGACAGATCTTATTTTTTTGTCTTCATAAATGTAGTACTTCAAGAAATAAAAAACCAACATACAAAACCAGATTAAAGAGTGTTATTATCATTGAGAAGACATATAATCTTCCATATAATATAATATATAAAAATATCATATCATGTGCTCATTGTAAACTAATTAAATACAATCCATTACAATGAATACATACACAAATATATAATCTTAAACTCATTACCAGGTATAGTACTGTGAAAATCATATACACAAAAGATATTTATTTTACCGTGTCGCATGTTCCTGAGTCCTTCCGTCTTCTGCATTCAAGAGTCCAATCAAGCTTTTTCAATACAGTGTCCATACCTGGGAAATTTCTACAATCTTCAGGAAATTCAAACGAAATATTTTCTCTTGCAAGTAGAATAGATGTCATTTGTCGTTTCCCTTTCTTAGTTGATTCCTACAACACCATATAAAACAATACAAAAACAATATAAATAAATAGTATGGGTAAGAGAGTATAATGGGTACTCCAGCCCTAAAACAAGAGATCGCCGAGACAATTTAGTGACTGGATTTTCTGCAGTGGGAATTCTCCAATTTTCTCCAATGTGAACATCTATACCATTAAACACTTTATATCTTTGATTTCTACATTTAATTCACTATGTTTTTATTTTTTCAATGACCACAATCATTTCATCGGACCTTGTAGTCACTGCAGAGAATCTATTCCGAAAATTATCTGGCTTTCAAACAACCTTTTGGACAAGAACACCCATTAATGGAAGAGACAAAAAAAAAAGAAATAAATTTTCAATTTTGTGTTGCAAATACTTTTATTAAAATTTTAGTGAAAAAATATTTTTTTCATCTCTAATTTCTTTATGTGCTTCAACTTTTTTTACAATACAAAATTGATATGTTAATTAAATCAATTTTGAATAAATTAAGGATATGAGTATGTGTACATGTATTGGGACAGCATCTAATTTTCCCATTGCAATTTTCCGAAACTTCACTCTAATTCTCTGTAATTGTTCCTGTGTCATGTAACAATAAAGAAGCATAAAATAAACTATAAAACACAATTGTACATATCAAATAGAATTAATAAGGAATGAAAGAAAAGAGATTGTTTAATACTTACACCAATGTGACGTTTAAGTATCCCAGCTAGATCTTGGCCATGAGCTACTTCTTGATTGTTATTCATGATACAACAATTATTTTTTAAATCTATTGCAACATATTTCTTAAATCACTAAACTTTGTAGAGCTGGAACAATATCAATTGAATATAGATCTGCAGAGGCTGTTAGCGCAGGCCTGTGCTGCTGGCTGCGTTTTTAGGCACCTGCAGAGGCTGCTTTGGTCTGTTATTTTGGTGCTGTTTTTCTGTTTCTTTAGTTTGTTCCTCTGCTGTTTTCGTGTTGTTTGTCGAGCGCCTATGTGTATGCACTGGGTTGTATTGTTGGTTTTGTTCCTTGGCCGGTTCTGCAATGCTTTTGCAGCTGGTCTGTCATTTATAATATGCTGTTTTCAAAAAAAAAAAATTAAATATAGATCTACTTATATAGAGAATGAGAAAGAAAATTGTGGAAATGGTTGTTTGTAAAACCTTTAAAGAAATCAGTCTAAGAAAAAAAAGAAGTATGCTAATAATTATATTCAGAGAACCTTTATTGCATAATCAATATTATTCCAAATTTGCTTAAATCACTTACCCTTTTTTTCCGCAATAAAAGCATTTTTTTTAGTGATTATCACTTGACTTGCCAACCTCTTCACAAAGGAATCCCAGAAACTTCTCGAAAAAAACATGAATTGCCAACCTATATAATTGAAATTGTTGGATTTTAGTGTAAAATGTTAACATTACCCATGCATATAAATTAAACTTATTCTCCTTGAGTTTTAACTAAGTGGTAAAACTTGGTTTTGCAACCTTAAGGGATGATGTTCAAGTCCCATACGATTTAGTTATAAATTACTAATAGTACTTCTGTTATTAATAGCATTTTTTTCCCAACAACAAAATACCTGAGGAAGATACACGAACTTTCTAGTTTTCAACAAGAAGACGGAGAAACTTTGTACGATACATGGGAAATATACAAACTGCTACTCAAGCGATGTCCGAGGCACAAATTTTTTAAGATGGTGATCACCGTAACCTTCACCAGTGGGTGAAGCCACAAACAATAATGTTATCAAGTTCAAGGTAATATGTTAAAAAGTTCATGCTTATCAAATAAATATCGTTGTATAAATTACATAAGCTGGCAATATGTCTGATGCCAATGAAGAAAAAGTGCTTTTGTTTCTACTTTATCGCAAAAAATGGTAAGGGTAATTAAATAAACTTTGACAAAGTTAATTGTTGAGATAAATCCCAAATCCTTCTTAAGGTGAATTAAAGAGATGAATATGATTATAATCCATGCTAAATTTTAACAAGTTTCTTTAAGTGTTCGTTATAATAGAATATCTAAGAAACATGAATCTTAACTTCATCGAGTGCTAAGAAGGACTTCAGATTGATTAGAAGAACTTCAAAATGAGATCAAAAGCATCACATGGGCACCATGAAAATTGAAGGACAAAATTTACCAAGGAATGTGAGATTAAAAGTTGATCCATGTCAATCTTTGAAACAAAATTCTTCAATAAAAAAGAAGTTCATAATAGACTTAAGAAACTTTTCGGATTGAAGATCTAATTGGCACATCAAAAGCACTTCGAAAAGGCTATTCCATGAAGTTAGGAATTGGTTCTCATCAACTGATTCTCATATCAGAAGTTAGGATCAATCATTTTTGGAGAATAGAATTAAAATCAATTGTAATTTAGGTTGGATATTTGGTAGACCGTAAGTGTAAGTCAACGGTTACATGAGATTGAAATTTTAAAGATGAGAAGCACATTAGTAAAAACTTCATCATGGGAAATTAAGAAAACACCAAAAGGAATCATGACAGAAACATAACCAGAGGTGCACAAGAAGATCAGAAGTTGAGAAGCAATGCACAACAACTACTTTCAAAACTTTCTTGTTCACAAGGCAAACAACAACAAAAAAAATAACAACTAGTTCCTTGCTTGATAACCAAGATTGAAGATATATATATATATAGGGAAGTATCATTCGAATTAGAACACATCTCCCAACAACACAACCTCTTAAAAAAAAAACTTTTATGACAAGAATTTCTGCATCTGAAAAAGATCCGAAGTAGAAAAGATCAAATTGTTTTGAAAAAGGTCCAAATATATTCTCTATCATTAGATTGCAAACACAAATACACTCAAGCCTCTATTATATCTTTGGAACATATTTTATAGTGTATTTGAAAAGTTTATATTCACATGTGTGTGATCATATTACACTTAGAAAAATAAATGTTTAGATTCACTTTTATTGTGATCGGTTTGAACATAGAGAGGTCATTGTCAGATCTAATTTATTCTTTGTAAAGATCAAAATCACAATAACAATTGCGTAATTTGTTGTAAAGCTTCAGTAATCCTATTTCGGGTATAAAGGTGGATTGTGTGGTCGATTAAAGTCTAAGGACGATTTCCAAAACTTATATGGTCAGGTAGACCAAACAGAAGAGAAAGTGTGCGAACTCCGAGAGGGTATCTCAAACACCAAATTGTAAAATATCGGAGTCAATGGGGTTTGCACTAGCTCAATTGGGTCAACCAAGATAAATTTATGTGTCGCCTTCTATATCCTTTAGCTCCATTATTTGAAAGTTCGAAATCAAACAAACTCAACCAATCTCTTCTTGTATCAAATTCATTTTGATACAAATTCATTTTGATACATACATCAGATTATCAAATCTAAACATCTTTCCTAAGGTTTGAGAAGCAACCAAAATTTTCAAAGGATCACAATTCAAACCCATATATATTGTGGTCATTGTTTTTACTTCAGATATGTGGGCAAATTTGATAAGAAGAACTTTTTACTATTTTTATTAATTTCTACAATGAAAAGTAATATCTCCTTATTTCTTATGAAATTTTATAATAGCATCCAAGCATACAGATTATTCAGGCTAGTAATACATGTGATACCCATGGAGAAAAAGTGCTATTCTTGTAACTCCGCCGCGAAAAAGTAAGGTGATTAGGGAAAAAGTTTTCAGCAATGAAAATATTAAATGCTTATTGAGTTTGAATTTTTCCCTTAATCATTAAACTAAATATAAATAATATACAATATTGCAAGAATGTAGACTGTAATGTGAGTTTCTATTCATCCCCATTTATTAATGCAGACCAGACTAAAGAAGAAAAATACTTCGCTTGATTCTTCTTCTTCTTGCGCTGAGAAGAAAACTGAGGGAAACAAGAACAATCTTGAAGCAGGTAATAATTGAATTCATCTTTGGCCTATTCAAAAGGGAGTCTCTCTAGTGAAACATTTGCTATACGTGTATTGGATCTGCAACATTACTGTCTCGGTCATAGTGGATATAAGGATGATTCGATATCAACCAATGACAAAAAAAGAACGAAGATTTGCTTGCGATTTGGAGACTTCGATAGCGAAATCTAATAGAAAACTATTTTGTGTACACCCAATTAGAGAAAAAGATAGAGATATGATAGTTGTAATAGAATAATAATGTGATAGAAATACTCTAAAAAAGGGGTGTATATATATATCATTGTTGACAAACCATTGAGTTTATAAAATAATCATGTTGTTCTCTTTTCAATCAATTGTAAAAAACTATAGGGTAATCTTTTTTCAAAAAGTTTCATAGAAGAAGACTGATATATAAGAATGTTATTCAAGAAATAAGTCAAAAATATCTTCCATATTTGTTGTTGGATAGGTTAAGTGATGCAAAATATTTATCTAATTAGAACTCCCAGGAAAATGTTTTGAGAGAGAAATAAATTGGTTCTTTATTATAAATGTAAAGAGAAGAAAGATGAATAGAAAATAACAAGTTGAATAAGTGTTAATAAATTTTTGGGTGTCCATGTATCTTTGTTGAATCTTTTAGCATACCCTCAAACTAACGTGGATGTATAAATCCTCTTGAAATCTAGACGTGTATCATGCTTCTCAAACTATGAATGAATGACCATTAAAAAGCTAAATGAAATCACATTCAAGTTGATAAGTACTAAAACCAATCTATAGCTTTCAATAAATTATAAATGAATAAATGTACCAACCTTTTTTACACCAATTCAACACTTCATACTGTCATTGGGGTGCAAATCCTTGTTCTGTTCATTGTCCTTGGTTGATATAGAATGATCATTACAAGCATACTCATTGCGAATGTCTTCCCATCATATCTTATCGATAATACTATAATGCATTTTCCATTCTATTAGCCCATATAAGATCGAGTCTTCTTGTAGAATAGGTGATGCTTTGATTGAATTCTTACCTATATTCTCGTCACCAGTTTTCTTGTCAGCACAATAAGTTTCTCACTAGCTGCTGAAAGGACTTACTCAAAATAGATCCAAAATATTGCATTAACAATGTACCTAACAATGTACCTGATGGTATGGTTGGTCTTCACACGGATCGGGTAAGGGATTTCCTTGTTCTGCCACATCTTCTGCGCCAACTTCTTCTTGATTCTGAAGGTCTTGTGCGATGGCATTTTCATTTCTCACCTCTGAGATGCCTGAGGACTGCATTGAGCATGCTTGTAAGCCCTAACACCCAATACATGCATAATTTATATTTTGGATATATTCGAAATTTCAAGTAACAATTAATTTTAGTGATAAAAAAATGAAATGGTTTTCTTGTATGCGTTTCAAATCATTTACAATGAAAACATAAGAAAAAGGCTTAAATGCACTTTTGGTCTCCTATGTTTACCGTCGTAGCAATTTTGGCCCCCTAATAAAAAAAATGCAATTTTGACCCCCTGTTTTTCGCAACTATGCTAAGAAGCCGCCACATGTCCCAAAAAAGGGGTCAAAATCGCAACTTTTTTGTAAAGATAAGGGGCCAAAAGAGCATATTTTCCTAAACATGACAAAATTAGGGGGTTAAAATTGCATTTTTTTTGTTAGGGGCCAAAATCGCTACGGCGACAAACATAAGGGGCCAAAAGTGCATTTAAGCCTAAGAAAAATAACATTTTTTAGCCTCCAACTTTTGTCTATATGCTTCAACTTCTTCCTTACAATAAAAAATTGTTGTGCTATGAAATTAATTTTAAGTAAATTAAGGATAAATGACAATATTTACCTCTATAGTTGTATCATCTCCATTTTCCTTGACCTTATCCTAACACTTCGCTCTACAACTTATTAAAGATAGATGTATAACATTAGCTATAGAAAGTCTAATAGAATAGTTAATTAACAAATGAATGAAAAATTATTGATTAATACTTACTTTGATTTTGTCTCTAACCAACAGACCTAGTGCTTTGCCATGGACATCTTCTTGTTTGTTATTCATCGTACCTTTCTGTGATTAATCTGATAGTTCTCTAAACAAAAGAATGACTATCCCTTATTCTAACTCTTATACTTATATGGTTTGACACTTCTGTGCTGCTGTAACGTTGTGTTAATAAAGTTTCGTTGACCAAGAAAAAAAAAGGAAAATTAGTATATGTCTTTCCAAAAAAAAAAGAAGGAAAATCAGTATATGTCTTTCCAAAAAAAATTTGAGGGATCTAATAGAATAGTTAATTAACAATGAATGAAAAATTATTGATTAATACTTACTTTGATTTTGTGTTTAAGCAACAGACCTAATGCTTTGCCATGGACATCTTCTTGTTTGTTATTCATCGTACCTTTCTGTGATTAATCTGATAGTTCTCTAAACAAAAGAATGACTATCCCTTATTCTAACTCTTATACTTATATGGTTTGACACTTC
>Ga0315915_1005673_pt1 | contig 15486 bp, 10 predicted proteins | sample MpolbnodulesMG_FD_207738 | JGI IMG/M metagenome (GOLD analysis project Ga0315915, IMG submission 207738) | Medicago polymorpha root nodule microbial communities from Los Angeles, California, United States - branched nodules | ecosystem: Host-associated > Plants > Roots > Nodule | place: USA... | reverse complement strand
GATCGGTAAGAATGGCGGCCAAGGCAACGCCGGTAAGCTAGTGGCGGTTGTTGGGTTGTTTGAAGAGAGAAGAAGAGGTTGGTATCGTAAGAGGAGAGGAAGAAGAGGAATGGGTCAGATTTTTTTTAATTGGTTCTCATGATAATAATAATAATGGGAGGGAGAGAGAGAAAAGGGAGATAAAGGTCATTTGCCAGGGGTTGTGTCTTTTTGCCAGGGGCAAACCCCTCTGTAATTGTAAGTGGTCCCTATGTCGTTTTGCCAGGGGTTTCCTTGACATAGTCCCTGGCAAATTTGCCAGGGGTTCATGCTCCTGTCAAAATTTCCTGGCAAACTGCAACATTTCTTGTAGTGTTTGGCTATCCAGAGTCTGAATACTTCCAGTGTCTGGGTAGTCATCAGATTCTGACTTACAACTTAGCTTCTCTTAAAAAACCTTTACTCTAAATTTGTTCTTTCAAAACCAATACTTTAATAAGACATTGTATAATTTTTTTGTCTATGATCCTGCACACTTGAATAAATATTAGCATATCCCATTTATCTTTTAATACCTTGTTATCATTAAAACTTAAGAGACATTGTTTAAACTTATTTTGTTCCAACAATCTGCCCCTTTTTTTATGATGACCAACACAAGTACTAGTAGGCAATTGCTGTTAATCTAATTAACAAGTTGACTTTAGGATCTGAGGTTTGTAAGCTCCCCCTAATTCTAATAGTCCAGAAGGTGAATTTTGTAAGCTCTCCCTAAGTTCTATCCAGATTAATTAAATTTATTTTAAGTCCAATAAAGTGTAAAAATGCATCACTCAGAAGTAATTCACATTAAATCCAGAGGCTAAAAGATGAGAAGTAGGTTCCTAAGTCAATTTTTAAATTAACCTAGTGATTCAAAGCCTAAATACTATTATATGTCTTACTTCCACTTTTTTCATCAACAAAATTTCATAAAAAGAGTAAGAAAAGATTGGATAAAACATGATAGCAATAATATCAGAAGCATAAATATACTGTCAGAAGTAAACAAGATATCATAGCAAGTATACTATCAAAGACATATAAATGTATCAAAAGCATAAAAAAAAATTCATAAACAAGAAACATAAAGGTTTGCAACTAAGGTTTCCAGGGTTTCTGCTGCTTCTGCATCATCTCCAACAAAGCATTGATCCTGACATTTGTCTGATCTTGCTTTCTTGCAATTTCTGCTTGAGTCTTGGTCATATTAGCTTGCTCTTTAGCCATCTTAGCTTGCTTACTAAGGGACTCAGTGTGATGAATCTGCATTCTCTAGCCAACTCTTATTGTCTTTTGACTATTTCAGCTTGATTATCAGTCATACCTTTATGCTCTTTCATAACTTTGATTAGATGAGCTTTCATAACTTCTATAGTCATCTTCTGTTCTTGCAAATTAGCTTCCACCATGTCTTGAAATTGTATCATCTCAGGTTCTTGACTCATTATCACTATCTGATCAGGTTTTACAAAAAAACTTAAGAGAGCCAAGAAGCTTGAAGTGCATGCTTTAGAATCTCAGGAACCTCTAGAGGACCTTCCTCAACAAATTCAGAGTCTGAAATCTGTCTGGTGACGTCTTTCATCAGTTCCACTTCATCCATGCTTTTGTAGACTTGTTCAAACCAGCTTCTGAGAGCTTCTTGCTTAGAAGCTATAACAATTGTTTGAAGATCATTTATGGTTCTATTCACCTACTGCCTCAGATTCTGCCACTTATCAGCATAGGTCACAAGGTGAATAGCCTGATGTCTTGATTCTACTAGCTCTTGGAGGCTGTCAAAAATAACCTTGTACACCCCTTGTAGGACAAGGTTAGAGGTTTAGGTTTGAGGAGGATTGATGGTCGAAGTTATTGGTTGAATGGATGATGAAGATGTTTAGATTTCTGTGATAACTTGTTCTTGAATATCAGAATGTGATTATGATATTTCCATAGCCACAATGTTATCATAAGAGGCTAAGGTCATATGAGTGGAGTTTTCTTGTTGGGTTTCAGGTAGGTTTTCACCATCTGATGCTTCAATCATGAGAGCGTAAGAGGCTTCAGGGGTAGGTTCAGGTTTGGCAAAGTGTAGGGGCATGGCTAGAATGGGTTTGTCTTCTGATACTAGTGATGTATCAGAGACTGTGTGAGTTGATGTGTTGGATGGTGGTTCAGATTCTGTAGTGATTATTGTTGTTTTGGTTTCTGAAACAACTGTTTCTGTAGCTATCTCAGAGGTTATTGGTGGAGGTTGTTGAGGGATTTCTGAAACAATGGATTCAATCATTGTTTTGGAGGCTATTTGAGTAGTTAAGGTTGGTAGTTCTTTGGGTAGTTCTCCACCCAGATGCCGTGAAAGCACATCTATTGTGGATGAAGAACTTTGTTTAGGTTGGGTGAGACTTTAGCAAATAAAATTTAGGGTTAAATATGTTTTTGGTCCTTATAAATATTTAATTTTTTGTTTTAGTCCCTTTAAAAAATTTCTTCAAATTTTAGTCCCTCAAAAGTTTTTCATATTCACTTTTGGTCCCTCATTTAAAGTAAACTCATATGTAAAATTTATATTTTTGAATAAATTTCTTGAAAAAACATTTATAATATTATAAGAATCTCTCCCAAAAAAAATTAGAATTTTTTAACAAAGCATGAATTTTTATATTTTTTAAAGTTAAAAAATTCATATTTAATTTATGTTTTGTCAAGAAATTCTAATTTTTTTAGGAGATATTTTTACAATTTTCTACACATTTCTGCATAATTTAATTTAAAAAAAATACAAAATTTTACTTAAAAATATGGATCAAAAGTAGTGATTGAAAATTTTATAGGGACTAAAAGTTGAAGCAAAATTTTAGAGAGACTAAAACGAAAAAATTTATAATTTATAGGGACCAAAAACATATTTAATCCTAAAATTTATTTTAAAATAAATGTTATTCTCGTTTTTCAATGTAAAATCAATTTTTTCCCAATGTACCATCTAATTATTATTAGTACACTACTTTTATACTTAGCTTTTACATTTGTGATGATGGAAAATCCATTAATAATATTAAAGTTAGTTTAGTAAAAGTTCCGTGTCTTTTTAAAACTTATCTATAGTTTTTAATTTGTGTATAACAATCTTAATCTATACTCATTTTAAAACGAATGGAAAACTCGCAAATAGTAACGTTACACGAATACTTACTCTTTTTTTTTAGGGACGAACACTTACTTTTTGTGCACTCATACAATATTTGTTTAATCACGTTAAAAAATGTAATCAATTTATTTGAATAGATTATTAATTCAATTCATGACTCAAGTTGTGACTAATTCAACCACATTAATTAACCATAATTTTCGATGTGAATACCATATACTCAACTAAATAAATCATATTCAATCATATTTTTGTGTCCATTTATCATTTCTGTATGAAAAAATGGTTGTGCAGTAAACATTTGTGTCTCACGAACCTCCCCCAACTCGCCTCCGAATTCCAAACACAAATACAAGAAGACACCACTCACTCCCTCACTCTAATCAATTTCAAAACCAACTTTTCTATCATTTCATTTTTCCCTTTGTTAGTTTCTATCATGCTTCTCAACATGATACCAAGTCACGACATTCCCCTTAGAAAGGCATTTGTGATGGAGTATTATGGTTTTTGGTGTAGTTGGAGTTCTTCAGATCCACAACGTCGATGTCAACGGGAACCATTATTGTTTACCGTACCGCAACAATATGGTAATTTGATTTTATTGCAATGAAATGGTTTAATTTGATCTTAGTGCAATGAAATGGTTTAATCGTTCACCCAAATTTTGTAGTAGCGGTGTTACGAGGCAACCTTGCAGCCAACCTAATGGACCACAATGTCTATCAAGTGGTCGAAGAGGCTCTTAATATGTTTGACTATAATGTGGGATGTGCCCTTTAACAAAGGGTTTCAATAGAAAACAAATATGATAATAATAGCTTAACATTACAAAATTGTATTAGAGTATATATATAAAGCATAATGGACTCTAAACTAATAGGCTTAGTAGTATAACTCATTATTTTATTATCTAACATCTATCTTCAAATTAACAATGCATCAATAAAAGTCATTATGAATTTGTCAAACAAAATACGAAAAAAAACACTAAATAATGTAAACTTCTAACAATGTCAACTTAGCTATTCTTTAGTTCTCAATTCCATGAATGATGTAATAGGTTGAGGTCCTAAAGGGACTAAATATCCAAACTGACCAACTGTGCAAGAGATAATAGGAAAATAACCATTGAGCACGTTGTAAGATACTCATCATAGGTAGGATAAAAATACGCAACATATATATTAACACGAATACATGTAATTATCCGCAAAAATGAGCAAATATAGGTATCTTAGTTGCCAAAAATTGCTCTTCTCCCATTAAAATTGCTCTCTCCCATAAAAAATTGCTCACTCCAATCCAAACTGACGAAAATACCCAACATGACTTAACTCACACAGGTGTTAAACCCAACGTGACTTAAGTCACGTTGAACTCCAACGTGAGTTAACTCATGCTCATTAAAGAACAACGTGACTGAACTCACGTTGGGTTTAAAACTTGCGTGAGTTAAGTCACACTGGATCTGTGTCCACTACCAGAACAGCAGAAACACATTTTTCCCTAATTTCCTACATTCATTCATACATCCATTCTATCATTTTCATTCATGTTTTCAACATTCATTCAATCATTCACAATCATTCATTCATTAATAATTAACATATGCATAATAAAACAAAAATTACGCAAAATTAAAAACGATAAACTAATCAAAATGTCATAAAAATGTGCAAAGGCGCGAGTGTAAATATATTACATCAAAATCCACCGAAATGTCAAAATAACATCTAAAAATATACAAATGTCCTAAAAACGCTAGAACAAGACCCTAATCCTCCTGTGGACTATGACTCATAATCCTCCTCCGTGGAACCGGCACCTCCTGCATAATGCTATACTCGAACTGGATGCCCTCCATAACGCCGATAACGAGAGGATTTGAAAACACATCAGGAATCTCCATAGCACCTTCCACTTTGCGCCTGATGTTATCGATGATCTGGAATGGGTTGGGAAGGTGTCTGGCCCACTGCTGCTCAACAATAACCTTCTCGTAAGGAGGGACAGAAGCTGTGTACTCAGCAACAGGCGCAGAGGCGCTCATAATAGGATGGGATACACGGTAGAACCATTTGATGTTATCGGTGATCTGGATCACCCCTCTCTTGCTAGATAAGGACATGGACAACAAAATCCATGAAGGCGATAACCACATCCGTTGGTGCAATATCCCCAATCATCGTAGGAAGTCTGAGGATGGTCTAGACATAGCTGTACTGCCTCAGAACCCACACTGGCCAGTGATGGCACATCCTGTCTTTGTCGGCCATGATCCATCCGGACTACCAGCATATGTCTCGAAAAGGCGTCAGATCTCGTCGAGACTCGTACGGCCTTCGGATGACATTAGCATTATCCATCAAATCAATGAGGCCTCTGTAGTGTCCAACATCAGCATATCCCCTAGGAGGTTTTCATTTACCCACAAGCGGGTTAGCACGTTCGTACTCTAACTCAGGCTTCCTCGGAACGATCTTCTTGAAGTGCGCCAAAACTCATTCCTACAAACAAAAAGAGACAAATTTATATCAACACAAGTATCATACAAACAAATATACATTTATGATTCACTAAAAAAAAAAGAAACAATATATTACCACAAGCAAGGTCATGTAACCACCAATGACTTTAAGAGCTGAGTTGGAGGTAAGAGAAAGTTGATCATACAGGAAAGCAAGTGTCATCCCGCCCCATGACCATTCCTCCAACCTGTCCAAATCCTGAAGCGCAAGCAGCCATATCATATTAATGCTTCTTCTGTTCTTGCCGGCAAAAAATAGTGTAGCCAAGCAAGAGCAACAAAAACGACTTAATGCAGGCGGTCCTAACAACACTCTGCACCTTCTCCTCCTCGTATGATGCAAGCTCGTCTAACTGATTACACCTATTTAAAAGTGTTTCATAACACCTATTCAGGTTAGTGTAACTGACCCACTATTTTGTCACCTCTTTCATCGCCTCATCCGCCGTAAAACCCAGCTCATTCTCTAGCATAAATAAGCCATGCTCATAAGATAACTCATTCTCCTCAATGAGGCTCCTAGTGATGGGGATGTCTAGAAGGCACGCCACATCATCTAGTGAGACGGTCATCTCCCCAACGGGCAGATGGAAGCTTCGCGTCTCCTTATGACATCTCTCAGTCAAGGCACAATGAGCTTGTGACTGATGTTGCCGTACCCAGTCTTACGTAGGGGGAAAGACCAGATGCATTCACCAGCGTCGAAAACCATTTAGTTGCTTCTCCCGGCATCGACACTGTCAAGGTATTAGGAATAAGCTTCTTCCCGTGCGAGACACCAGTCACCTTTTGCAACTTTTGAAACTGAAATAAAAAAAACAAACAAACAACAACACCGTTAAAAATAATAATTAAATAAACATTAAATATTCTAACATAAATTTAAATTCTTAAATGAGGCACGTAATTTAAATGAGCGTGCGTAATTTAAATTCTTGCGCGTCAATTTAAATGAGCGCGCGTAATCTAAATTCTTACGCGTCAATTTAAATGAGCATGTAATTTAAATGAGCGCACGTAATTTATGTCAATTTAAATTGTTTTAACATAAAAACTTAAATCATAAAAAGTAACATATCATTAAAATAAAATTAAACAATTATACTTACATCGACATCGACCCATAGCATACATGTCACATGTTTACCAAACTTCGGTAGAAGCGACAAATCACTAGGCCCCCCAGGAAAGCCCTGCGGTCCGGCCTCGAACTCCATACTCTGCTCCTTCTCAGCCTCACCCTTGGCCTCACCCTCCTGCTAGTGAGCCTGCTCATACTGAGGTTAATACGTCTCATGTTGATGTTGATGCTGATACTGCGTCGGGTCCAATATTTGGGATGCACCCGCATGTGACGATGATCCCTCCGCATCATCACCCCTACCAATCCTCGTGCCCCTGTCTCCGTCTAGGAGGCTGAGCTTGAGAAGGACGTTGTGTGACTTTTTCGGCCAATCCACTACCTGTAGCGGACTCCCTCCGTGCTCTAAGTCTTTCAGGCCTCTGAGACATTCCTACACAACATTTCAAAAAGCAAAAAATCAATGTTTTTTTCATACGTACATTGTGTCATTTCTAACTATTCAACAACAACAATTAAATTTCAGGAGTGTCATTTCAATCCGTAAACTATCATTGCAGTTAAACTAACTATAATCAACATTGGCAAACCAACTTCTAACTAATTTCATCATTAACAATCCAAAAAACAAACAAATTTTCATTGTGACATTTTATCAAACACCTAGAGTGCAACTTTCAATCAACATAAATCTAACAATTTCTAAACCTTAAACTACCACATTGCACTTTAAACAACATCTAAACTATAATTCCTAACTTAATTCATCACTAACAATCCAAAAAACTAACATGCCTACCAAATATCTAAAAACCTAAAAAATAAAAACTTTCTCCTAAAAATAAAAAATTTATACCAAAAAAAGGCAATGCAAACACTTACTTGATTTTGTGGGAGAAATTGACTTAGAATGACGCAAGAATGAGCAAAATCGCACTTGAAGGGGGAAAAATTGCACTTGAAGAAGTTTGGAAATATTTTTGAAAGTGAATGGTTGAGTTTCTATGTTGATGTTCTATAACAACAAGCGATGTGAGTTAAGTCACGCTGGGTTTACAACCTGCGTGAGTTAACTCACGCTGAAAGTACCGAGCGTGACTTAAGTCACGCGGGAGTATTTTCCTCATTTCAGTTGGACATGAGTGTTTTTTGATGAGAGAAGAGCAATTTTCTTAGTTGCCACCATGTCCCATGTGTGTGTGGGAGCGAGAGGATCTTGGTCCCAAATATGTCAAACTTAACACAATTACCGTTCTTTTTTTGGTAGTGTTACAATGTAAGGAGGGAAAAAGAAAAAGGAAAAAAGAGAGCGTGTCGTAATTAAGTACCAAGCTTATCTCTCAGAATGAGAGATTCCATGCTAGGCGGAGGGCAGTTCCAGTGAGTAGAGCACCTTGCATGTGATCCATCCTTAGCCATAAAATCAACATACATGTTTTGTTCCCTAAGAACATGCACCAATGTCGTATTTCCATTTTCATGTAAAACATCTCGAATATGAAGGACGTCAGTAGCATAAGTGTGCAAGGTATCATATTTCGCAAATACAACCAATAAATCATGTTTAATTATCTTGAAGTTTTTTAATTTATTTAAGGTGTCTAGCCAAATTATCTTTTTTTTTTATTCTTCTTGTTTTTTCTTTGGTCGGTAGGCTAGTGGCTAGAATTCACCTTTTTCAAGGTGAATAAGTGGGGTGTCTGGGGTTCGAACCTCAGCCCCTGCATATAACAATTCTTGTTCCTATCAACTGAGCTATGCTTACGGGGATATTTTTCTTGTTTCTATCTGTATCGTTGAATTAAAACTATATTTATTCATGGTTTTCTTTTTAAGATTATGATCATGATCAATGATCAAGCAAAAAACATTATATTTGTGTTGTTATGACTTTATGCTAAAAAAAAGTTGATGAATTTATTATCTGGATACTTACTAATTTAATATGTTTTAGATGCTAGGTTGATTATATAATTAGTCCGTGGTTTTTAATTATGACTCAATTTTAAAATGTTTTGAATGTTTTTCTTTAAAGTAATTTAGTGGTTAGAATTCACTTTTTAAAGTGAATTAAATGGAGTGTTCGGGATTCGAACCTCCGTCCTCATATATAATAATGCATTGTCCTCGACAACTGAGCCATGGATCGTCCTGCATATAATTTTTTATTCAGTTACAATAATATTTTATTATTTATATTATAATTTAAAGTTATGGTAAGAGTACAAGTACTTGGTTTGTAAAAAAAAAGTACAAGTACTTGGATACATCCAATATGTATTGAAATTGTTTTCAGCGCGGGTACCGGTTTGTGTACACTAATCACGTATGGTGCTGTTTAGAGTGCATGACCTGCATAAGTCTCACTCTTATGCACAATAATCACGTTTTATTTTTGTGACAAATGTACACTAATCACTTAAAATTTCATTTTTATATAAGCAAAAACTTATCATTTGGAGCACACTATATGCTTGAACCCATATACGTGTAAAGAAGAAACTAAACAAAAAATAACATTATTCAACAAGTTTCAGTGTCAATTTGAGTGAGTTAATTTATCATATTTAAAAAAACACACTATGAGAGTGATATTCCTCCGGTTTAGTGTAATATATGATGCAGCCATAGTTTGGACGAGTGAGTTTTACCAATTCTAGCGAATTTATTTGGAAAAAATATTCATTGTTTGTCTCTATTTATCAATTACAATATTCATTGTTTGCTTATAAAAAAAAAGTTACAATAATTTTTTGGACAAAACTTTCGAGAATTTTTAATTCTTATGAAACAACAAACCGACCATAATTCAGTACTGATTATTGGAATGTACAAACCAGCATAATATACATATATAATAATTAATTGACAGTGTAGTAAGTGTACTACTGTCTCAGTTTATAGTAATGGCAAAACACCAAGCTAAAGGATTTTACGTCTTCAATAAAAATGTTGCCGAGTTTGGGAGAATTGAGAGCAACAACTAACTAAAGATAAGTACAATTCGTTTTCTAACATAAAGAAAAGCATGAAAATTTTGTTGGTGATCTTTAATCTGATGACCAAGATAACATAAAGAAAAGCATGGTACATTTGCCTGCTTTATTGATGTTCTAAATTTAGTTTGGTAAGTGCAACTTGCAGAAATATTTGATGTGTTGGATGTTATTGCCGCGCATTAAAATAGAGGAAAAAAATAAAATAAAGTTTACGTAAGTTGAATCTGAGACTCACCAAAAATGTTCAAATATTTCCTTAAAAAAAAGTTCAAATATTACTTATAAATAATTCTCCAACGAAAAATTTACATGTAATTACTTTTGACTAGCACCCGTTATTTTTACAAACATTATTTTGCCTAGTACCTACTACTTGTCACCATTTCTCACAAAAAAATGTTAATGGCGTGCGACAATTCAATGTGAAATTTCGTAGACAGCATAATTTGATGAATAAAACAGGACAAATCAACATTCAGAAAAACATTCAGAAAAACATATTCATGAGAAAGAATGAAAATGAATACATCCAACATAGGGTTACAACTAGTGTTCCAGCATAACATATGATGATGATGCATGCTTTAGATATTTAGATATATACGGGAAAGAAAATTAAAAATTATGATACAAAAGTGAAACCGACAAAGGAAACAGTGATAATGCAAAATATTGATGTTTATTTAATGAACTTTTACGTGACATTATTCCGACAAGGACAATATTTATGCCAAATGGACAGCTGAAGAGTCTCTTTGGCGTTTTATCTAATAATATAATCCATTTGAGGTAAAGAATTCTCTCATGTCTAAATTTCTAAAGAGTGTTCACCATTGAAAAATTAAGAAAAACACATGAGAATTTTAGATGAGATGAATTTGAATGATGAAATATCATACATTTTATTTAATTGATGAAAGATTTCACTTTACTCGTTCATGTGATAATAATAAATGAGACGATTCATTTTTCTATTTGGTGGAGTCTCTTCCTAATGATCTTCGTAGCTTACTTTTTGATGATTTTTCCAGAGCTTACATGTTTAGGAGTGTTCGGCTAACTTCTTAGTTTTGAAATCCAGCGTAGTTAATTAAGACATTCAACATGCATACACCACAGTAGACTTTGGCATCTTAATTAGTTGGGACTTTAGTGTAAAAGTTAAGACATTCAACGTGATTTCTTTTCTTATAATTTATGAGATGTTGTATAAACTTTTTCTCTTAAATAATAAAAAAAGGAAAGAATGTTAAGCACACTTTTTATGGTTCATTTGATTTGTTTTTTTCTTTCTTCTTTTTAGTCTACTTTATTTTGTTCTCGCACATGACGCATAAACAAAGCATAACCGACGTACAATAAAAATAATTGTAAGGTTTAATGATATGTTGCTTTGTGATTAGGGAATGATACGATCCCAATCTTAGCTAGGTCCAAATTAGAGCTTACATAGGTTTGGCCCAGACAGCATGAATAGAAGCATAATAATTGTGCTTAATTCTCATGGGAGGACCTAGCTTGAAGAGGGTGACCATGCTGCCACAACACAACCTTCTCTATCACGTCTAGTCGAGTGTGTATTAGAATTTAGAAAACTTAACTCTCAAGATGTGGCCTTTGTTGACCAGTCAAGTCTTTTTCATTCAAGTAGAAAATGATGGTTTGTAGTTTATCTCTAAAACACATCATCACGATTAGAAGTAGCTGGGGTTTTACTTCAACAAAAAAAAAAGTAGCTGGGGTTCGTCGTATTAACTTATCAGTCACACCCTTATAAGTAGATAATGTCTTTTGAGTATATTTTTTTGTTTCATAAGTTTGTACCTTAGATCAAGTGTAATAATATACGTATACTCAACGTTCACCTCCACCGAAATCAGAGTTGGCATCAAAGTTTACAGAACTTATAAAGATATTTAAGGATTACCCATCAATAAAGTTCTAACGATAACAATGGTGAAAGTCGAACTAATATTTTATGGAATATGAGTTAAATCAGTATTAACTTAACCAGGGCAATTTCGATAAAATCGGAGACCATGTTCAAATATTAAAAACGTCCCCCAATAAAAAAACAAGATTTTTTTTAAGCAATAGTAATCATCTATTTAAGTTGTAAATAACATAAAAAATGTAAGTTTGTATGGGAGGAACTAACTAACTTGTGTTGAATTTCACTAACCACTAATTGCTTTTATGTTTGGGTGCTTCGACTATGGGTGGTCTTCGAGCTGAACCTTTTCATTTTTTGACATGTTTTTTGTCTTTGCTACTACCTCACCTGTCGAATGCCTTTCAGGTTTGTTTTTCTGGATTCTGATGGATCGATTGATTTTGCTTCGAGATCGGGAGTTAGTCTTTGGTTGTAAGTTTTTTTGAATGGTTATGGTGTCTTCTCCGGTGGATCGAATGCAATGGTGTACCTTACTGATTTGGTTCTGGAGTCTGGTGGGCCGATCGCTTTTGATTCGAAATCGAGAGTCAGTCTTTGACTCAAGTTTGTTTTGGTTATTTATGGTGCTTTTCTTCGGTGGACCTGGAGTAGAGAGGTGGTGGAACCAGAAGAAGCGTTGGAAAAGGACACTTAGGGGTGTCAAATTGGGCTCAACTATGGTGTTGACAAGTTGTTTGGTTTGGATGATGTTTTTCTTTGGTTCAGGTGGTTTTTAGGGGTTTTTCAGATGACTAGCTAGCGATGGGTGTTTATGGACTTGGATTTTCAGTGGTTGTTTTAGAACGGAGTTTTGATTTAGGCGGTGATGTTGGTGTTGGTAGTTGTTTATTATGGGTGTTGTAGGTAGGTCTTAGTTAGGTGGTCAATGTTTTGGTGCCTTTTTTGTGTTTATTTTGGACGTTCCACCCATATACGGCGTCTCCGTTTTGTAGTTTCTGGATGACCGGCCTCTGTTTGTTTTGTACAGAGACCAATTTTTTAATAAAATTTTACGTTAAAAAAAATTCTTATATGGGCTATGACCAATTTAAATTAATTTATTGAGATGGAGGGTCCACCACACTATTTTGCCCAAAAAATAAATCTTAGAAGTTAAGTAGAATTAGTAGAGTGAAACGAAACACTTTTAAGAGCTATTTTTTTGAGACGCTTTTAAGAGCCTTAGCATGTGTTAGGATTTTTTTTGTGGTGGCCGGGGTTCGAAACCCGGACCTTGCATATTTTATGCATTGTCCATACTAACTGAGTTAAGCTCACGAGGACAACATGTGTTAGGATTTGCGATAATAAAATTGTCATTGAATGAGTTAATTTTTGTAACATTAATTTTGTCCCATAATTAGTCCTACCTCAACTGACAAAAATGTCGAAATTGTTAAGCCGGACGTCATGATCGGGGTTCGAACCCCAGTACCTCCACTTTGTGTTTGAGTTTATGATGACTTTGTCATCTCGTCTATCTACCAATTTTTTTTTTGAGGTGATAAGGTGAAGGTAGATTGATATATTCAAATAAAAGTGAATTGAATAATAAATTTAAGCTTAAAAAATCAATTTTAGAATTAAAAATTTTAAATTCTAGTTTCAAGTTAGAATCAATTATGAATGCAAAATAAACTTTATTGAACATCAACAATCGAACAAGTCAAAATCAATCGTACATTATTAGAATCAATTTTTGCTCCTGTAAAAGTAGAATCAAACATACAATAAGAGTATTTGAGATGTTTAATGGAATTACTTTCCATGTTTAGTACCAAACTAAAACCCCATTTGGGTGTTAAAATTTTTTATTGTAATTTTTTTTATCAAGTTGCTAAATTCACACACTAAAAAGTGAAGAATTCGGAGTTTGAAATCCAATCCCTATAAATAATGTCTATCGTAATTTGAATGAAATGCCTCTGCTCTCTTTCTCATGCGAATTCCACATGTAACTTATTGAAATACATTGATATGAAGTTATTCCAAAAACAAATATTGATCTGAAGTTACCTCTGAGAGTCGTTGTACTAATTTTTTGGAGGGTCTTAGTTGGAGTACTAGTGATATGCACACCAATAATCATCTGATCACTCTTTGTTTGTTTCTATTTCTTGCTTCTTTACTCATTGGTCTCACTCATTATTTTTTTTATCTCTTTTTCGCAACGTTTTTAATGTACACTTTTAAACTGCAGGATGAGACCCCAGTGTTCTTATAGTAAGTTTTAGCAGAAACGTGTTTGACTCAAAGAAAATTTAAGACAGGCGTGACTACTATTTACTGTAATAAAGAATTTGTACATGTACAGCAGTGCAGCGAGACAGACAGTAAATAAACCATAATCGAATTAAACACATGAGCTGGATGGGACAGTCACGTAAACAATACATGTGTTTATTTTTGAATGGGCAGTGCATCATAATATGAAATTTTGCAAAATAGTTTTAACCCCGTTGCAACTGTTATAGGCCTGTTGGTAGTAAAATTAATTTTATGACAGTAAGGTATTATAAGATGGAGCCAAAATTTATTTAATTACATGTTTTGAATTTGAACAAGGAGCTGTTTAAGAAATTATCATGTGTTTCGCGTCGTTTCAATATGAGATGTCTCATGAGGTACGATCATGTGATACATCATGAAATAAGGCTTTAATGTCCTTAATGTCATATTTCTAATATGATTTCTTTTTTCACTCTACTAATTTCTCACGCGTTGCACTGGTTTTATTTTATATAATCGGAAAAAATGTAAAAACAAGTTCACAACACCCTATAGGTTAGCCTCTTGGTGTGACAAATTGGAGTGATCTTGATTAACTCAGTTATGAATTTGAGCCCTATCTTTTTCCTTTCTTTTATGAAGTTGCCGATGAAGGTTTGAGAATAGATTGTCCTTTTGCAATGACGCTTTCTTTAGGGAGGATGTAAGGGGGCTTCCAAAATCTCATAGGTGCGTTGGTCGAAGGTCTCTAAACCTAAGAACCATGAAGGTCTTGGGATTCTGGATCTTTTACTAATGAATATAGCTCATCTTGGAAAGTGGAGTCTACAAAATGGATGGAATGGTATCAGAGTTGATCTTTCATAGTATGACGTGGTTCATGGACAAACCAAATGGAAGCTGATGGGCATGGAACGCCTAAGGCTGACGAAGGCGGGTGGACCATCAATATCTTCCTAAAGACCTAGAAGTCCTACCAAAAGGTCTAGAGACCCTCCTAGAGGCCTTAGTTCCCTTCAAAAGGGCCCCAAAGCCCTAGGCGCGCCCTTCCCAGAGCGTCGCCTCAGCCGGCTTCTAGAAGCTTCTAGAGCTCGGCCTAAAAACCTGAATACCCTCATTACTTATGGCTTAAGTAACCACAAATCAAGTCCATAGAGGGCTATAAATCCAACCCTTGAGAGCTTTCTCAAGGCATGACCAATACAATACTAAACCCTAATACGATTATTGTACTTTTGCAAATACAACGGGAGTGATTGCTGGTGCATAAGACATAACAATGAGTGACTTCTAACAATTTATAAGCAACTAAATTTACATTGGAATGAGAGGGTTCCTATGACCGTGCATGTATGAGACTGCATGGTTGAAGGAAGACATATAACAATTGTTTTATACTACATATACCAATAAGATGCATCTTTTTTTGGGTAACTCATTTCATAAAAACTGGATTGTTAAGCATGTTTGACTTAACAATTTTGGGATGGCTGAGCTTCTAGAAAGTTTTTTAAAAAACGTGCGAGCGAAGACAAAACTTACTAAAAAAACACGTGTTGG
>Ga0315915_1005672_pt1 | contig 15491 bp, 11 predicted proteins | sample MpolbnodulesMG_FD_207738 | JGI IMG/M metagenome (GOLD analysis project Ga0315915, IMG submission 207738) | Medicago polymorpha root nodule microbial communities from Los Angeles, California, United States - branched nodules | ecosystem: Host-associated > Plants > Roots > Nodule | place: USA... | reverse complement strand
GATGGTACAAGTTGAAAAAAATTATTAATACTACATTGAAAACTAAAAGTGACATTCATATTTAAAACAATATTTTTTTACTAAAGTTACACTTATTGTGGAATGGAGGGAATATATATACAAAAACTATTGAAAATAATAGGACCCATGTAACAACTTCAAGATTAGATTGAAATCTGTTAAGCAAAAATGTAAAGACTTAAAATGAAAAATTGAACCAGATATTAAATTTCATATTCTTGACTCCTTTGAAGTTTTGCTGTAGCTTGACCTAGGTCTGTTTTACCCTTGGATCATGCTTGTAATCATTGGGATAATCTCTTGTGGGATTTCTGCATAAGTGGAGTTTTTTGTTTTAAATTGCAACTCTGGAAACCACGTAATTTTCTCTTGTTTTGTGCAGAAAGTTATGCAGAAGACCCCAATAAGAGTGCTACACCGTCGCAGTCCTTTAGAGCGGGAAAAGATCATTCATTGGTATGACTATATATTGATAATTTTATGCCAAGCTCACAATCAAGGCCACATTTAAACTATTAACTGAAATTTTCAATCCCTTCTGTTTCTCCAAATCTGTAGGATGAAAATAGAGACTATCGCTGGAAGTTCCCAATATTTTCTTTTGCATTTGTGTACACAGGTATTGTTTTAATGTTCTCTCTTATGTATTGTAAATGAAAATTCTCAATGACTGAATTTAGTTTTAAATTAGAGCTAGACACAGTTATGTTTAACAACAATAATTTGGTAGCTCCAACCATAGGCCGTTAGACTTGATTTGCAATGAATGGTGACAATTTGGCAGAAAAGATATGTAAGCTGGTTTGTACTATAAGTACTTTATTTGGGCAAATGGAATTACTATCACATAGGAGTAACTGACTGCCATTTTGTCTAGCTAGAGTTCTGAGTGATTTGAGCTAGAGGACATGGCAAGAGTACTATTCCCCCTTGTACCACCCCATCAATAATTATGGGTCATGATAGTCAGCCAAATCTGTAATCACTAATTTATAAAAACTCTGCAGGCTGGGACCTATATCAAGGAGTTCGTTCATGGGGATCTTGGACGCACGCATCCTAGGTATGACAACAAACATCAAGGCTTCTGGGAATTGAAATAATATTTATTCCTTACAGCCATTTCTATATATATATATATATATATATAATACTACTGCATGCCCTCAACTAAATAAATACCCAAGGCTTATGGGAATTGAAATAATTTATTCTCTGTTGCTTTTGGTTTTGCAGCATTGGATCTATGTTGGGTTGTAGAGCTGAAATTTTGCAACTTGATGTGACGGACATCAAAATGGAATGTTTTCTGACTTAATAAGGGTATTATTGCCCCCATTTTTAAGTCTTAGTTCTTATTGATTTAGATAGAATTGGTTTTGAGAGTGTCACTTGTATTTTGTTTTTTTTGAACAATTGACAGTGTTATTGTTAAAACATGAATTCATACTGGAAATGATATTTTATTTAAGAGTAGGAATCTAACTTGATATTCCGAAGTTTACAACACTCGCGCACACTCCGCACTAACCATTTGCAGTAGACTCCAGTACTATTTGAAATGATATTCTAAAAGTGAGTTTAAAATATTGAACTTGGATGAAATTATGGAACTACCATGGGTTGAACAAGAACTGGCCGCTCTGTTTTGAATCACACACGATGTGTCCATTGCATAATTCGGTTTCCATATTCTTTACTTTCAGTCAAATAATAACATCAAATTCACGTTCATTCATGTTGAAAAGTGTTTCTCATACGATGAGAAAAACATAAATGAGTGAAATACTGGGGTTTTTGACTGAGTGAGTCTTGAGCTAACTATAATTCGATGACTGACAGAATTATTATCTTCAAGTTGAGCAGCTTTTTTCCAGTTCTAGTAAACTAGCATGTTCTCCTGAACTGTTCCTTCTCGTACTGCCAACCCTATTATATTAGTCCTCTTATTGCATGTTTTGCTCCTATATGGTTACTTTTGAATGAATTAATTTTGGCTGAAATCGAGTTACACTTGCTTTTCTCGTGTCAATGTAAAATGAACATGGTATTACTGAAGTTGCAAACACGGTTGAATTGAATCTAGAGAATTATTGTTCCATAATAATATGGAGGCAGAAATTGGCCACCTCCTAACATGGTTTTGATTGTGTACATTTGGAAAATAATTATCATCTAAAAGTATATCTTTGAAACATGTATGCGTGATTTTTCTAGAAAATTTGAAGGTGAAGAGTAGCACCCTAATATGGAGGCTCGTATTATATCGGATCCAATTCATAAATGCTTTGAGTAAGGTCTACAATTCTTAAATAATATACGTTTGGGTCGTTTGGGACATGCTGACTAGTACCCCTAAGAAATTTGTTAAGGAAACAAAAGTAAATTTTATATAGATAGTTTTATTATATTTGATTGCTTAACAAGTGTCACAAGGTAGTTATCATTTTTCTCTAAGTTTTTTTTTTAAGATCGATCTCTTTAGAGACAAGTATCACATCACTCAAACCTAAAGGTTTGTAAGTTGCCAACTACAAGCTGTGGACATTACAAACTAACAATGTAACCAGATGATAGAGGTCTTGTGATTTACATCCATCCAACCCAATAGATGGATTGTCCTCAAAGAAGGCCCTCAAATGAGTCAAAATAAAGGGGTTCGACCCACGTCACTTCTGAGGATCTTAAGTATGCAGATTCTCGATCAAGTTTATGTTCAACCACTTTCTCTACTCAACTACAAAAGAATACTTTCTCTACTGAACCACAAAAGAATAACATGATAAAGTTTTCAATGGTCATATACAACTACACTGTCCAAATATTTCATGGAAGGAAGGTTGTTCCATTCCTATAATACAAGGGGGTAAGTACATTTTTTTTATATAATAGAGGGAATGTACAATTTCATATTACAAACCTATATAATGTAATGATGTTATTAAAGAGTGATAAATTTTCTAATGAGAATGTCCCGCCTCCTAAAGAAATCACTGAAAATAACTATCCCTCTATGCCACCACTGCCATCAAGACATCACCTAATGCTGATTCTTTCTTATCAATTGTCATGGGTGGAAAAGGAAGAAATGAAGTTGCACCACATTACTCAATCCAATGAGCCTCTAACATCTTAGCCATAAAACCATACCGGTCAGCGGCTTCATCAATCTGCAGTCAACAACTTGTAAGTATAGCTTACCAAGCCAGTACAACAATACAGAATGGAAGCTAGAAAAAAAAAACAAATTTATTACCGTTTTCTGTGTCGGACGCCCAGCTCCATGTCCAGCCTTGCATTCAATTCGAGCAATTATTGGGTTCGTCTGGGGACTTTTATCCAGGCTAGTAACAAGGACATACTGCATGGTCTGATCAATATTTGGAATACAAGTTAAAAGTTTTGAAGCTTGCAAATTAAATTCATAACTCAATAAATCAGAATGCAATAAATTCAATTATGGGAAGCAGACAAACCGCCAATAGCTTCAATGAATGTAATGGCACAACACGATCATCATGATCAGCTGTCAATAGCATTGTTGATGGGTACTGAATCGACTTATCTGGATGCTGTTCCCATGGTCTCCGGACATTATGCAATGGTGAGTACCTGAAACACCATAGTATTATCATAAGATGTCACATACACATATATAGTCTTACATAACAGCCTGCAGCAACACTTAATAGCAAAACTTTCAGATATCTGTTTATGTAATGTACAGTTTCATCTTACTATTTAACGATAGGTTTAACGAAACTCACTTGATTAGCCAATGAAATTCTTCTTCCTTGTCAGAACAGCCAAAATCTGAGGTCCAAGCATGACCTGAATAACAAAACACCAAATCAATATACAACATTACTTTTACAAAATAACAAACTAGTAGACACTACAGAGAGGAACAAACCTATAGTGAATTTATGGAACCGTAACATGTCCATAACACCAACATGAGCCAGTGCACAACCAAAAAGATCAGGTCTCTGTTCAAAATGGGGAACAATAGTAAATACAGCTAGCTCAATGCAGGGAGAACAATACAAATGCAACTTCCAATTGAATAGAAAATGAAACAAACCTGATTTATGCAAGCACCAACAAGAAGTCCACCATTGCTTCCACCTTCAATGCATAATTTTTTGGGTCGGGTATAACCGGCTGATACAAGGTATTCAGCTGCAGATGTGAAGTCATCAAAGCAATTTTGCTTTTTCGAAAGGGATCCTGCTTTATGCCACTCCTCTCCGTATTCTCCACCACCACGAATATTTGCTATGCAGATAACAGAACCTAAATGTCTTGCGAGGACAATACGACTGACACTGAAAAATGGTGTAAGACTGACGTTAAAACCACCATATCCATATAACAAACAAGGGTGTGAACCATTCAAAATTATATCCTTTCTGGAAACAATGAACATCGGTATCTTGGTTCCATCTTTACTAGGCGCAAAAACCTGAAATGTGTAGCTTTATGTCAAACAATCGAACACAAGCAAATGAAACAACAATAAACAAACAGATTCCATAAGCGGCAATGTCCACACTCATTAAAACAAGTAATGATATTTTACAGGGCCTAATTTATAATACAAACTTTGAAATACAATAACAACATATGCACATGGTTGAGTATTTTTCTTCACTTAATTTCTTACCTGATTGACGTGAAAATCAGAGCGATCAAACCCAGGGACAACAATCTCACGAAATATCTTCACATCGGGAATCTGTGTTCCTAGGTTGCATTGATATATGATACCAGGAGTCAAAAAGCTTGTAAAGCTAAAGAAAAACACACTATCTTCACGCCGTGCAGAAATTTCACCAACTGTGCCTATGTCAATTGGTAATTGATGCTGCAGGGAACCTGTCTGTAAGTTTCTTACTTGTAGAACATATTTCACATCACTCAAGTAGCTTACTATCAGTTGGTTACCGTTTACCACATATGCCGACCCGAGTACATCTTTTCCAGATTCTTGGATAACATCAGTCCAAGTATTTGGTTCTCTCAAATCTACTCGGACTAGTTTGTATTTTGGAGCATCTTTATTAGTTAAAAATGTAAACACGGCATCATCATTTGCAATGGGCTGATACTTGGCATCAAAATTATCAATAAGCTTAACAAAAGGGAGGAAGGAATTTTTATCCCGAAAACCTTCCAGACCATTAGGAAGTTCGGACAAGTCAAAGTAGTATATTTTGTTAACTGGATCACACCCCTCTTCAATAGAGAGAAGAACATACTGCAAAATCAAATAAAGTTTTTAGGAAATCAGTCACATGTTCTCAACCATACAAAAACAAGGAAAGAACAATACCTTTCCGTCATCAGTGACACTTGCTCCAAACATATATTTAGGGTTGTGAGGATCTCTCCAGCACAGAATATCTTGTGATTGGTCCGTACCCAGAAAATGATAATATAGCTCATGATAAAGGTTAGAATCAGTCTCAGTCCCAGCATCTACTACTTCCCCATCCCTACATTGTAAATTAGTAAAGTAATAAATCAAGAAAAAGGAAAACTGATCCTAGTCCTTCCTACCATCATCAGCAACGCTATGATTCACTTGCTGTTATTGAGAAGATCTCCACATAAATACTTAACCGGAAATATGAATTGCAAAACAGAATAACAATTTGAAAGCAACGGCTTACTTGATTGTTGGAGCCGGATAGCGGCTGTAAAAGAAACCTTTGCTATCATGCGTCCAACTAATAGAGGAAAACTTAACCTGAATGAAAATAAATTCCAATCAATCTTGATTCACGGTTCAACTCTTGAGTATCATTATTTTTAAGTTAACAAAACAGTATGAGATATTACTCACCCACGACAAATTATCAGGTTCAACAACCTTGTCATGAACACGCATGACCTTTATGGTGACCCAATCACTACCGCTTGAACTGAGCCCATAAGCTAAAAACTTAGCATCTTGGCTAATCGAGAAGCTGTTGAGTGAAACAGTACCATCTTCACTAAGGACATTGGGATCAAGCAAAACATCGGCTTCACCCTCGAAAGTATCCTGAAATAATTAACGCAATGGTATTACTAAATTTACCTAATTTAAATTGGATACATACATATAACTTGAATAGAAGTCCGGTAAGTGCAGCAAGCTCAGATGATAAAAGGTTGTAGAGACATTTGATTTGTGAGAGTTTATGGGTACTACCTGAACATAAAGGACGCTCTGAGGTTGAAGACCAGTATTATGGAAGTAAAAGTAGTGATTATCACCTCTTTTGAAAGGAGCGCTAAAGCGAGGATGATCAAACACCTTTTTGATTGTTTCACCAAGTTTGGGTCTACAATCACATGTCTTCAATACTGAATCAGTCAACACAACCTGTTTCTGTACAAACTGTTTGACTTCTTCAGCATCAGGATTTTCAAGCCAACGGTAAGGGTCAGGAACATTAACGCCGTGATAGTTGTCAATGACGGAGTCGTCTCTGTGAGCAATGGGATATTGGATGGTTTCATTAAACACAGAGAGTGAACCCATTCTTCTTCTTATGTTATTGTTATTGTTGTATAAAGAAGAAGAAGAAGAAGAAGTGTTGGTGGTAAATAAACGAGAAAGAAAGTTTGGGCATCTGATGCTGCTACGGCAAGAATGAAGAAGAATGTGGCGGGAATGGACACTAAATGACAACATTATTTCGCTTTCAATAGGGACCAAATTCCTTTCTCAGAGACTCTCGCTTCTATTCATTTCACATTACAGGGAAAGGAGGGAAGGATTATGTCGCCATTTTCAACCATTATGTTGTGTCCTCTCACTTGTAAGGATAATTAATATATTTATATATATTCATTATTTTTTTTATTTTTTTTTGTTTTTCTGTCACTTTAACCCAGATTACATAGACATTTTATATTATATTGGAGTTTGAACCTCAGATACATCATATATTCATCTATTAAGATATGAATTTCTTTTGAAGAATTAAGGTATGGATTGCTAGTCTTTAGATTACATGACATAAAAAATAATTTTTAAGGCATGATACTCAAACACTTTGCTCTTACATGTCTCGTGCTTACAAGTTAGTCTACCATCATAATAATTTAGAGTGACATGCTAAGATCACGTTAAAGGCACATGACAACCTGAAAAAATGACAGATGAGTCAAACACATGCTCGCCACATGGGCGAGGTCAACATATCATAAGGGCATCCTGACGAGAGATCTTTAGTCACAAGACTTCACATAGCGGACCCTTGACGCCCTTATCCAAAAAATGGTCCTCTCACATCATAGCGAAAAGAAGGGAGAGCTCAAATGATGAATACATGCCATAATCCCTAGGAAGGAGGGAGCTAGCAGTCCATTCGTTCTACTTTCTACTAGGTCAAGACTAGTATAAATACATCAACCATAATCAATCAATTCAACTATCGTACTCACTGCAAATACATAAGTATTTTTAAAATATACATTATTTATTTTTTCTTTTTCTTAATTTTTTTCATGTGTGTTAAAATATTTTGACCATGGAAGACTTTTACAAATTTTATCTCATCATCATCCACTTTTGCTTCATATGTTTATGGAGGGAACTTGCTTCATATATATATATATATATATGAGATTTGTTAGAACACGCCCACTGGTTTTTTTTCAAGTGAATATCTGTCACTGTTTTTTCCATAGGTATTGTTTTAAAAGGATGTGTTCAATGAAATCCACATGTTGCATGTTTCGTGGGAGCTTTTCAATTTTGCCTATGAATCACAGCAGTAAATTAAGAAAATCATAAAATGAGGAGGTGTGGATTTTTTTTACAGTGAAACGAGTGGTTAACAACATTAATGGGGGAGGTGTCAATTTTTTTCAGAGAAATGGGTGGTGTAATAAGTCTAGTAATTACTATTTCCAATAACTTTTCTATTGAGCACCCCCATCCCCAAAAAAAGAAAAAATGACTGAAAATAACAAAACTTCTCAGGCAACTGTCATGCCCTCTACAGTATAATGTTATTCCTTTGTTATCAATTGTGATTGAGGAAAAGGAAGAAATGAAGAAATCTCGCGCATTACTCTCATCCTTATATCTGGATTTTGACAGCTCTACTCAATCCAATGTCCAATGAGCCTCTAACATCTTAGCCATAAAAGCGTACCTGTCAGCGGCTTCATCAATCTGCAGTCAACAACTTATTAGTACAGTATAACTTACCAACACAATAACAATGAAGCTAAAAAGAAAACAGATAGTATATTACAATTTTCTGTGTCGGACGCCCAGCTCCATGTCCAGCTTTGCATTCAATTCGAGCAATTATTGGGTTCGTCTGGGGACTTTTATCCAGGCTAGTAACAAGGACATACTGCATGGTCTGCTCAATATTTGGAATAGTACAAGTTAAAAGTTTGCAACTTCCAAAATAAATTCATAAATTATGGAAAGCAGACTAACCGCTAACAGCTTCAATGAATGCAATGGCACAACACGATCATCATGATCAGCTGTCAATAGCATTGTTGGTGGATGCTGAATTGACTTATCTGGATGTTGCTCCCATGGTCTCCGGACATTATGCAACGGTGAGTACCTAAAACAACATACTATTATCATAAGATATCACATCACACACAGACACACAAATAGTTCTACATCAAAGTCTGCAACATGTTTATACATTATAATATACAGTTTCAACTTAATATTTAATGATCGGTTAAACCAAACTCACTTGATTAGCCAATGAAATTCTTCCTCCTTGTCAGGACAACCAAATTCTGAAGTCCAAGCATGACCTGAATTACAAAACACCAAATTAATTTTCATTATTACTATCACAAAATAACAAATGAATACACATCAAGACAAACCTATAGTGAATTTGTGGAACCGTAACATGTCCATAACACCGACATGAGCCAATGCACATCCAAAAAGATCAGGTATCTGTTCAAAATGGGGCACAATTGTAAATAGAGCTAGCTCAATGCAGGGAGAACAATACAAATGCAACTTCCAATTGAATAGAAAATGAATCAACCTGATTTAAGAAAGCACCACCAAGAAGTCCACCGTTGCTTTTGCCTTCAATGCATAACTTTTTGGGTTGGGTATAACCGGCAGATACAAGGTATTCAGCCGAAGAAATGAAGTCATCAAAGCAATTTTGCTTTTTTGAAAGGGATGCTGCTTGATGCCATTCCTCTCCATATTCTCCACCGCCACGAATATTTGCTATGCAGAAAACAAAACCTAAATATCTTGCTAGGACAATACGGCCGACGCTGAAAGATGGTGTAAGACTAATGTTATAACCGCCATATCCATATAATAAACAAGGGTGTGAACCATCCAAAATAATATCCTTTCTTGCAACAATGAACATTGGGATCTTGGTTCCATCTTTACTAGGAGCAAAAAACTGAAATGTATAATTTTATGTGAAATAATCAAACACAAGCTAATGAAATGAAATAAGACAAAACAGATTCCAATAGACAACAATGGCCATGCTCACATAAGAATAATTAAAACTCAGAGGGCCTAATCTATAATGCAACTTTAAGCTTGAGTGAGTTTCATTTTTACCTGATTGACATGAAACTCAGAGCGATCAAACCCGGGAACAACAATCTCACAAAATATCTTCATATCAGGAATCTGTGTTCTCCCAATGTTGCATTGATATATGATACTAGGAGTCAAAAAGCTTGTAAAGCCAATGAAAACCACACTATCTTTACGCCGTGAAGAAATTTCACTAACAGTGCCTATGTCAATTGGTAATTGATGCTGCAGGGAACCTGTTTCTAAGTCTCTTACTTGTAGAACATATTTCACATCACTCAAGTAGCTCACTATAAGTTGATTACTGTTTACGGCGTATGCTTCCTTGAGTACATCTTTTTCAGATTCTTGGATAACATCAGTCCAAGTATTTGGTTCTTTCAAATCTACTCGGACTAGTTTATATTTTGGAGCATTTTTATTGGTTAAAAATGTAAACACAGTGTCATCGTTAGCAATGGCTTGATACATTGCATCAAAGTTATCAATAAGCTTGACAAAAGCAAGGAAGGCATTTTCATTCTGAAAACCTTCGAGACCATTAGAAAGTTCGGACAAGTCAAAGTAGTACATTTTGTTAACCGGATCACACCCCTCATAAATAGAGAGCAGAACATACTGCAAAATAAAATAGTCAGTTTCTTAGGAAATTTGAAGTCATAAACATAATGAAATTGCATACTTGGACACACTAATGCACCTGACCACGGAAAATCAAATTATGCCTGACTTATAAAGCTTTGACTTCAACCATAGGAACTACAAATTTGATGATTATCTAGTAGAAACCATAGTTCAAATTTGCAAGTCAGAAAAAATGAAGACCAATGTTCGGTGTAAAGGAAAAACAATATCAGCGTATGGTAACTGCCAATGCAATAATTAGAATATTGCAACGTTTGAAAGTTTAGGCTTTCATGTGAAGATACCTATATTTATTTAGCAAAAATACCTATTACCAACCTCATGACATGAAATTAATTATAACACTCATCCTTGCATAAAAAAATATGTCTGGCAAGGCTTAAACATATATATAAGAATAAACATGTCATTAAAAAGAACAATAACTACTAAACTAGTCACACATTTTCTTACTATGTACACAAAATGAATGAGTATCGATAATATTGATGGTTGAAAATTATATGAAAGCATGGAAAAAAATGGTACCTTTCCATCATCAGTGACACTTGTGTCAACATATATTTAGGGTTCTTAAGATTCCAACACAGAATATCTTCCGACTGATCCGCACCCAGAAAATGATAATAGAGTTCTTGATAAAGGTTAACAGTAGTCTCAGTCCCAGCGTCTACTACTTCTCCATCCCTACATTGTAAATTAGCAAATAATCAATCCAGTAAATACAAGACGGATGCTAGTCCCTCTTACCATCAGCAACAAAATGATTCATTTGCTATTATTCATAATATATCCACATAAATAACAGGAAAATATCAATTGCGAAACAGAATCACAAATTGAAAACTTTGAAAGCAATTGCTTACTAATCGTTGGAGCCGGGAACCTTTGCTATCATGTGTCCAACTAATAATGGAAAACTTGACCTGAATGAAAATGAAAATGAACCACAATCAATCAAGATTCATTTAAGTTAAAATAGTATGAGATAGATACTACTCACCCATGACAAAGTATCGGATAACAACTTTGTCCTCAACACGCATGACCTTTATGGTGACCCAATCACTACCACTGGAACTGAGTCCATAAGCCAAGAACTTTACATCTTTGCTGACTGAGAAAATGTTGAGTGAAACAGTGCCATCTTCACTGAGGACATTGGTATCAAGCAAAACCTCTGCTTCACCCTCCAAACTTCTCTGAAATAATTAACACAATGGAACAAAACATGCTTAATTTCAATTGGATATATTAAACGCTTAAATATGTAAATCGTCCATGTAATTTGACGTGTTTTTGGTTTTCGTTCCTGTATCTTTTTTTGTTTTAAAACAACCCCTGTTAGTTAATAACTTTTTGCTTTTCATCCCTCCCGTCAAACTCTGTTACAAAAACGCCTTGCTGGCTAACGGCGGGTGACGTGGCGGGTACTGACTTGGCCAAACACGCTTATGTGGACTGACAGATGATCCATGACTATATTACAAGGACCAAAACCAAAACCAAAAACGAAAAAGTACATAGGGACGAAATTAAAAACACCTAAATAACAAAATTTGAAATTTAGGTGGCCTTCCAGAAGATCCCTGACTATATTACAGGGACCAAAACCAAAAACGAAAAAGTACATAGGGACGAAATTAAAAACACCTAAATAACAAAATTTGAAATTTAGGTGGCCTTCCAGAAGATCCCTGACTATATTACAGGGACCAAAACCAAAAACGAAAATTTACAGAGGGACGAAATTAAAAATCACGAAGTTACAAAATTTTAAATTAAAAACCCTTGTTGTTTCCATCTTCTTCCTCTCTCTTTACCATATTCTTCGTCTTCTTTTGAGCCCCTGAAATTGCATGCCCTGATAACAATGTCTTCATCATCCATTAAGTCTTTTTCTTCAATTGAATTTCACAGCTTCTTCATCGTATGAAACGAAATTAAAAATCACGAAGTTAATAATCTTTGTCATCTTCTTCATCTTCTCTCTGTTGTATGGGTCTCATTCCAACTTGTATTGATTTTGTTATGATAATATGGAACAAGGATGGATGTACCAACTCATATACTCAATTCCTTCCTTGGTCACCTCACAAGAAAATTAATAATAATAACATAAAGCACAAGAAGGATGTTTCCATTGTTCTTCTTATCCTTACAATTCTAATCTCAGCCTTCTCATTTCTCATGTGCTTCAAACTTTGTCATAATTCCATTAACAAGCAAGCATACACAACGACAACAAAGAATGGGAATTTGTTTTACATATGGAATTATGATGGAAAAATAACATATGATGACATTATTAAAGCAACAATTTGACATTAGATATTGCATCGTGACAGGAGCATATGGAAGTGTATACAAGACTCAATTATCGTGTGGCAAATTTGTCGCCTTAAATAAACTACACAACTATGAAGCAGATGTACCATCTTTTGATGCGAGTTTCAGAATTGAAGTGAGAATATTATCAGAAATAAAGCAGATAAATATTACTAAGCTTTATGGATTTTTCTTGCACAAAAGAATCATGTTTTTGATCTATCAATACATGAAAAAAGAAAGCTTGTTCACGGTTTTGTATGATGATTTAGAAGTTGTGGAATTCAATTGGAGAAAAAGACTTAATGGATGATGAAGACATTGTTAGCAAGACATGCAATTACAATGGTGCAGAAGAAGAAGAATATAGTCACGGAATATAGCAGGACATTGTTCTCGGTTTTGTAACTTCGTGATTTTAAATTCCGTCCCTCTGTAACTTTTTGTTTTTGGTTTTGGACCCTGTAATATAGTCAGGGATCTTCTAGAAGGCCGCCTAAATTTCAAATTTTGTTATTTAGGTGTTTTTAATTTCGTCCCTCTATACCTTTTTGTTTTTTGTTTTGGTCCCTGTAATATAGTCAAGGATCATCTTTCAGTCCACATAAGCGTGTTTGGCCAAGTCAGCACCCGCCACGTCACTCGCCGTTAGCCAGCATGACGTTTTTGTAACAGAGTTTGACGGGAGGGACGAAAAGCAAAAAGTTATTAACTTACAAGGGTTGTTTTAGAACAAAAAAAGATACAGTAACGAAAACCAAAAACACGCTAAATTACAAGGACGATTTACATATTTAATCCTATATTAAATGACACTCTTGAGAAAGGCAACTTACGTATACCTGAACATAAAGGATGCTCTGAGGTTGAAGACCAGTATTATGGAAGTAAAAGTAGTGATTATCACCTCTTTTGAAAGGAGCGCTATAGCGAGGATGATCAAACACCTTTTTGATTGTTTCACCAAGTTTGGGTCTACAATCACATGTCTTCAATACTGAATCAGTCAACACAACCTGTTTCTGTACAAACTGTTTGACTTCTTCAGCATCAGGCTTTTCGAGCCTAACAATAATAGCAAAAAACAAAGCTGGGTTAATGTCTTATAACGGTAAATAAATAAGAGGTATTCTTCGATGGTCCGAAGACCAAATCAATAGTGTTTTGACACACATACATAAAAAGAAGGTTCTTAAAATATTCAATCATTTTTTTATCAATTTCCTCATTTACTATTAAAAAAATATTTCTTTATGTGTGTGTGACCAAACACTTTTAATTTGATCATGTGACCATATTAAAATTTCTCAATAAATAAACAAAAACAATGCATACCAACGGTAAGGGTCTGGAATATTAACGCCGTGATAGTTGTCAACGACGGAGTCATCTCTATGAGCAGTGGGATATTCATATGAGATGGCTTCGTCTACTATGATGGAGATTTGATTTGAATGGTAATAATCGAGCAACATCGTTTCTTTACTTGCACTCATTTTATATAGGTCGCTCATAAGCTTCCCTTTCCAATCCATGCAAATTATATATCTCTATTTGATTTCTTTCCCTTTACACTGATATTAGGTGCGAGGGATTACGTACTTTTTTAGCCCACCTCATTCATTGATCTTAAATACTATATATATATTTTTTTACATATATGTTTCCATGTAATTTTACATATTTTTGTTTGTTCCAACTTTTGATTACTTACTCGTTTAGTTTCAAAATGTTTAAATATTCTTGTATTAATTATTTTTTCTTCAAACTTTTAAAGTAGTAAATCTTTTTTATCATCCTTTTAGCAAAAAGCACATGCCGTTTTTCAACTTTCCTATTTTTTTCTAAATTAGTCAGATATATCTTATTTATAATTTTAATTAAGCTAAAATGCACTTTTATTATCCTATTTTAAAAAAATTAATGTTTTGCTCCTCTATTTTAAAAATCGATTTTTGGTCCTTTCATTTTTTTCTTTAAGAATTTGGATCCATCGTCTTAATTTTTGGATCATTTTTAATGATGCGCTTATGTATCTATGACATGCCAACGATTATTAGGCCACATTAAATATACACGTCAACAAAAATATGTGTGAGTCATAAATTATATATGTCACATCATCAAATAATAGTCTAAAAATGAGATGTAGGACAAAAAAAATTCAAAAGATATTAAATTGATGGAACAAAAAATTGATTTTTAAAACATGGAGACCAAAACTTCATTTTTTTGTTTAAAAAGGGAGATCAAAAGGATGTGTATGCCTTTTTAACTAGAGAACTGCTATTTAGTACGGAAGTATCGCCACGAATTTTCACGGACGCGTGTATCTATACGTTATCCACGCGCTGCAAAAATGGTACAGTTAACACCATCATAATAATAGCAGTCCAACAAGCAATTAACACACCACCCAACACATTGACTTATCATGTACCATCACCACTATTGTTTTTTCTATGTCTTCTTTTCATCTCTCTCCTTAGGTCTGTTCTTTCTACAAACACATCTTTTCCATTGTTTAATTTCTCTCAATCGTCCAAATTACTCCCTTTCTTTTCTCAACTTCAATTTTCACAATCTTCATTCACACCAAAAAAAACATAAAAGATAATTATTATTATTTTTTCCAAAAAATGAAACCCATTTTAACATTACTGTAGTCATCAGATCAAACAACAAATAATTTCAATTCAAGTGAATTTTACTTTACAATGAGAATTATTCATAATCTGGGTTTAACAGTGAGTAATTATTTTCATATAAATTAACCCTGTGTGGAAGAACTGGGAAATACAGTAAAAAAAATGAGGTCATATATGGCTAATAGGTTAGAAGAGAGAGGACATAACATTGGATTAGATGAAACATTGTTATCAATCAACACATGCAAGAAGATGAAATTTGAGACATAGATGGACGAAGAATT
>Ga0315915_1005671_pt1 | contig 15496 bp, 3 predicted proteins | sample MpolbnodulesMG_FD_207738 | JGI IMG/M metagenome (GOLD analysis project Ga0315915, IMG submission 207738) | Medicago polymorpha root nodule microbial communities from Los Angeles, California, United States - branched nodules | ecosystem: Host-associated > Plants > Roots > Nodule | place: USA... | reverse complement strand
AACAAATTGTTTAGCATATCCAATTGATTATTTTTAATACCTTGTTATTGTCAAAACTCAATAGGTGACTTGTGAAACACCCTTTGTTCCAACAATTTGTAGTTGATTGCATTTGATTGCTTTGACCAAGCATCAACAACACATCGTCTTCCTTTGTAGGCCATCCAATATTGAGAATAGATTATCATTACAGTTCAATGACAAACGACTCAATATCGATTCATCGTATTCCGTGTCAGGTGATTGTAGTGTGGGTTGTTGTAGGTTGGATAGTTGTATTTAGGTAATTGGTGTTTGATGTTCCAGGTTGGTTTTGGGTTTTGGTCACTGTAACTATTTGACATGAAATCGTCAATGTAAGATGACCCATCAAATTTAAGCATCTCTGGTGTTATGTATGGTTATGGTGGGATAATATTGTGCAAAGGGTGATAAATTCAATGAAGTCGGTAGTTTGTATTTGTTGTCTTGTATCGGCGATTGTTTGGTTGTTCAGTGGTTGGGAAATATTGTTGAGGAATTTGTGCAAAGAATTCTAGCAAGAAGAAGTCTGCTGGCATGAGTTATGGTGTGTTGTTGTTCTCTGGTTTTGGCTCCAACTCTGATTCTGGCTTCGATTCTGACTACGACACTTCAAGTGGTACATCATGATAATCAATCCTCAAACTTGGATTGCACATAGTTGTAAAACATTCCATATATTTAGGACTTGGGACTAGCTTTTTCCTTCGCACATGAGGTAAAGTATATATACTTCAATCTTACCATGGTTACACTCGTGCGAAAATTGCGATTCATTCCTTGAACCTCTGGTCCAATTTGTGGTATTGTCGTATGCCAACTGGTGGATCAAGTATATCATGTGGTAAACCAAATACTTGAGACTATTCGTTGGATGCCATTCAACTTTGTCAAAACATATGAAATAAGTAGTTGCAGTAAAATCCTAAAAGTCATTTGGCCGGCTGTGCGGTAGATTTTGTTTGACCGCCATATAAATTACCACAAAAGAGAAGATTTAATGTAAATAATTTGATTTATATTTTAAAAAATAAACAAATAAAAGTTAGGATATATTACCTGATTTACTTGTATGCGATCAAATTGAACCCTGTAACTGATGATATCATGCCTTGGATTCTCAAATTGATAGTGAATTAATAAAAAACACTGTTGATCACCAACTATACGTTTTTGGTTGTTCAAAATCAGCTAGTAGAGGCAACCAACAGTTGTGTACATAGTAGCCAGTTGAAAAATGGAAACAAAAATCCACCGATGAGCCATAGAATGTATCTCCTCGTACATTGTATTTTATACTCGAAAGGTGAATCCTCTGTGAGACCATAATTCAGATTTTTAGTTAACCACGTCAACGATATGTTGTAACCACTCCTCTCGTTACTTGAAATTACTATTACTAACAATTCAAAACAAAAAAGGCCAATCAACACTGAGCGCACCCGTAAAGACACGTCCTCCATAAGGTAAATCGAGTAACATTTAAACATCCTCCAACGTGATTGTGCATTTACCTATCAAAAAATAAAGTGTGTCTTTTAGGCCTCCACCTCTCAACTAGAGCAGTTACGATATGTCTATCCATTTTACCGACTAAGTTCCAAAAACTTGTCTTGGTTTAAATACTCAAAGTTACATAATATGGATAGACATAGTCAGATACTAGTATAAGGCACACACTTAGTTAAAAAAAAAACTTAATTTCCTCCAAGTATTATTATCACATAAAAACTAATTTAAGGCACACACTTAATGCCTCTTAACTAAATAGGTTATCAACTATGACTATATGAGCATAGATGATCAAGTGATGAAAAAAGTAAGAACCCTTTTTAGTATAGTATGGCAGCTAAAACAAATAGAAAGTAAAAAAGTGACTTTGGCACCGCCATCTTGTGCTTATCCTTGCAGTGACACAAATTTTTGGACCATGTACTTTTGAAAAGCTCATTATTTTGTGAATTTTTTAGATTCTCCTCATTGAAGGTTGTCCAATGTCCATGCACGCACCTTTTCTTTGCAAACTTGGAGTATATATTCATGTTAATTTAGATAATTGTTGTATAGTAATAGCAATTTGTTTGTAATATGATATAGTTAGCTTTCAATCCCAAGCCCAACTAAGGCAAGTTGAACCTCGTTCCATATTTGCTAACATTCACAACCATGTAGTCATTACATAGAACATTTGGTTAATACATTAGATTTAGAACGAAGTAAACAACCATTTTAGTCCTTGAAAGTGACATGTGTTGTCACAATGATTCCTGGATGAATTAAAAACATTTTAAACTCCTCGAATCTAACTTTCGTTAAACAATTTCATCCCTGCCTCTCAGAGTAGTCGGCTCTTGAGCTGGATAACGAGTTTTCAAAAAAAAAAATCGTCCCTGCCATGAAAAACAGTTCATTTTTCCATTTGCTTTCGTTGAGTTGTCATATTCTGTTATGCTTCTGTGACAATTCTGCATTCAAATTTCAATTCCATGCTCACAAGGACCAAATTGAAAAGCTAAATTAAACATAAGATGGAAAGTTGATCTTAATAGTTCTATTTAGTCTCAGATCATCTCTAAAATTATGGTTGTTAGTGATCTCTATCCCTACCTGACTACCATCGTTACTGTGGCCAAAAGATCGATTTCAATGTGCAATGGAAGCATTTGCAGAAAGAGGGAGAGGTTCAAAATGAGTTGCAGATTCTTGTTGAGTTGAGATCACCTTAGTGAGCCTTTTAGGCTACTGTGTTGAATAGAACAAGAGTGTTTTGGTGCATGAAAATAACATGAGAGATCATTGTTTTCTCACTTGTCAAGAGGAATTCTAGGCCATTCTTCATACCAACAAGGACATTTTTTGAGACTCCTTTTGGATCGAATGTCTTTGATTACTTTGAGTGCAGTATCAAGTGTTTGGTTATTTGTAATTCCCTTTGTGATGGTAAAATAATTCATGATAGAAATACTCATGATAAATGACTTTGAAGTAATTATCAATTGCATACATTGACATGAAGGAATGTAGAAACAAATAGAAAATGTTCAACACAATTATTATACATTACACATGATAAAAAAAAGAAAGATAAAGAATTGCAACACAAATGTAATGTGAAGGAAAATTTTACATCTAAGGAATAGAAGAAACTGGTGATTTTTTAAATGGAAAATTACAAGGATAAAAACCATGAAACCAAGTAAATGGACAAATCTTTGGCTGTGCAAAGAAATTAGCACACTCAATCACTGATCTCTGAAAAGGAAGATCATGAATACAATTCTTCCCAACATCAAGAACACCTCTTTGAATCAACATCCTACAAAAAGGTCCCACATGAGTAAAATAGTTATCTGATAGTGAAAAATTCACCAAATTCTCCAACCCTGCACACACAAAATCAGGCACCATTCCATAAAACATGTTACCAGCCAAATTAACAACCTCAACTTTCTCAAGACAACTAAGAGACATTGGTAAAGGACCAGTAAGTTGATTATTTCCAACATCAAAAACTATAGCTTCTTGAAAATAACCAATTTCATGAGGTAAACAACCTGTTAACTCATTGTTTAGTAAAACCACCTCAGTTAAACTTGACAAAGCTTTCGGAAGATTTCTCGGTATTGAACCGATGAATTTATTGTTAGCCAAAGTGAGTAGAAAAATTGAACTTGTGGCTAAATTATCAGGCAAGTTTTGTGTCAAGAGATTGTTATTGATAAAAAGTACTTCAAGGTTTTGTGTGAATATCTGTTGTGGAACCCCACCAGAGAAAGAATTGAACCTTATATCCAAGAATGTTAAAGTGTTCATGCCAAGAACAGCCATAGGAAAAGGACCAGAAAATTTGTTATTACTTAAATCAAGCTCATAAAGATAAGGAAGTTTACTGATTTGAGAAGTGATTGTGCCAATGAAATTGTTGGAATTTGCATGAAAAAGAGCTATATCAGGAAGTTTATCAATAAAACCATTAAGAGTAGGAGCACTAAGTTGAAAACCATTGAAATCAATTGAAGCTAAAGCAATAGCAGAGTTGTTATCTGGTGGATGATCACAGTAGAATCCTTTGTAGTTGCATATATCAGAACCTATCCATGATTTTGTAACACCTAATGGATCTGAAGTAATCAAGGACTTGAATTTTTGTATCACTGGATACACTATAGCAAGTCTTTGGTCTGCAAATACCAAAGATTCTGCTTTGAACACAAAGAGCATGCACAAAGTTGAGAACAATAATTTTGCAAAGATGCTACTCATCATTTTTTTTCTTCTTCTTTCTATTGATTCAAAGGTAACACTAATTAACACTAGCACAATTAGTAGGCAGAAAGAAGTGCAGGTTGTTAATTAGGCCAATTTTCAAGTTGCTTTATATTTTTGTATGCATATAAGCAAAATGATTGGTTATTGGGTGGATGGTAGTCCAAAGAAGTGATATACACATAGTTTATGGTTACATATAAAAACTATAGCTATGCACATTTGCATTACTTTGTGGTTTCGTCACATGCACGTCATATTGGACTGTGGACATGATATTATACAATAGTATTTTTCATGGATGAAATCTTCTGTAAACTGTTAGTTAATATTGACAATCATCAATCATCATAGAGACAAAGAATATCAATCTTCTGTAGTGGTTGTTCAAAAATTTCACTTGGTGGTGTATTTGTACGATCATATATAAACAAATAACCTATTAAGCATGAACTCAAACATGGACATTGAGACACGACACAACATAGACACTGCGACACTGATAAATTAACAAACAAAGGACATCGACACCATTAGATATATTTATTATAATATAATTAATATCTTGTTAATAGATTGAGTGATTGACGACAATTGATATATCACAATATTTAGAAATAGCAAAGTTCATTAGAGGCCTAAATTTTGCTAAAGCATGATACTTCTAGACTAATTAGGTATTCATCATTTTCTCAATGTATAAAAGGATTGTTGTTGCTCCTTCAAAAAAAAAAAAAGAGGATTGTTGCTAACCTTATATAAGGTTATTTGTTTTTACATATTTTCTATATAAGGTTCAAGATTCACAAAAATTTCATTATTCAAATACTCAATTTGTAATCTCAACGAAATTTTTATCATCTATGTATTTCATCTCAAACTCTTTCTTTAAGCAATTAAATTTTATAAGTTCGTAAGTTCTGATAATATGTATATCTTCAACATAAACAACTAGTGTAACAAATTCATTTTCAAATATTTTCTTAAAAATACATGATAAAGTGATGTCATTTCCTTATATCTCATTTAAAATATTCATTGAAGATATTATACAACAAACATCTAGATTGTTTAAACACATGAAGATACTTATTCAATTTGATTAAGTAATCTTTGTGAGAGTCTGAATTGTATGTCTCGTGAAAATTGAATCTTTTATGTTAGTTTTAGACAATTATCACTATTAATTAAGTGAGCTACACAAAATAAATTGTCACATACATTTCATATGTAAATTGAGTCTTTTTCATGTGTTACTAACCTAATCGCCAATCAAAAAGTTTCTAGAATTATCGGAGGTGAATATGTCTCTTTACACACGTATTAAGAAATAGATGTATTAATTAAAAGAAAGAGAGGTGTTATTTTATCAAATTATCCTAATCAACTATTAATTTGTTTTTCATTAAAGAAAAAATAATACTTTGAAAGTAGTGTATATAATTATTATTGCATTGGAAACTAAAAATAACATTCATTTTAAAACAATTTTTTTAGGTTAAGACGATACTCATTTTAAAACAGAAGGAGTATATGTTGATGCAAATACAAATACGTGAAGACAAATAATAAGCTGAGTTAAACTAAACTTTGCAAGTGTGGTGAAGACAAAATAATGAAATTACAATATTATTCGTGTGTGTCTTCCAAATAAATTAATTTAACATTTATTGATATATAACTACGTATGATTTTGTATATATCCTTTACAATGTCAATAATTGATTAGGCATAATTCAGACAACATCCTATTCATTTGACAAAACTCAAAAGTAAAAAGAAGAGGGGAACACAAATTGCTCAACTACTCCCATAACGTGAAAGAAATTAGTAATGGTAATTATTTGTTATTCAGTGTCTGTACTGCAGCCAGGCATGGCTTTCCAGCTCAAAAAGATGTTATATCTAGCAATGCATACATAATTGATTAATTTAAAATTAACGGCGTAATAATATTCATTTAAGCAGGCATTGTCACTAGGCACTGTTGGTGTTTTTGAACCCGCAAATAGCCTAAGTGGGGAGTACTATATATATTTGATTGATATGATTATATAATTTTTATCTCAAAGCATCAATTATACATTTGATGATATATCCTAATGTTGAAAGAGTGGATTATGTCGGTCTCTCTTTAGATAATTATTGTAACAATGAGCTACTGTTGGACAATGATACCAAATCAGTGTGATTTTCTTTTATATATGATAATAATGGTGAAGTAATGTTGGCTCTACTGTGGATAAAACAAGAATATAAAAGAAGTATAATCACATTTTATTAAATTGTTATGTTTTAGATAGTGATATTATTTTGTAAAAAAAAAGAAAAGATAGTGATATTATCGTTAAGAGAAGTTGACTCTAATAGGAGATATTAAACTCTCACAATGTGATAAATCTATATTTGAATTTGGTTGAAAGATGTATCTTTATCATGTCCACCACGTCTTGCGTAAAGTGACTTATAAGAAGAAAAAAAAAGTAATATTATCTGTATAAAGACAGTAGTTTTTCATTGGCTAATAAACAATAATAATATTACATGAGAAGATAAAATTTAATCGAACATCTTTTTTTTTTATAGTTAAAAAAAACTTTGAAGGATTCTCTAATCTATAACACGACCAATTGATAAATGTGGTATGGGCGCAAATATACTAAGTGGGTATATTTGGCACCATCCATGCTTGTGGGGGAACACCAGTGATTTTACCATAGCACAGTGATAGTGTTTGGTGAGGAATCAAATTCCTATAAAATATACGCAACATTATTATGTGACTAGATAAAGAACAAAAAGGACAAGAACAATATTTGTGAATATTATCTTTTCCACTTTTTTATTGGACCTTCAACATTCTAGCTAGATAGAAGACTTGTGGAGTGGAGATAGTATCAATTAGTCATTAAACATATGAACTTAACTTATCATGCGTATTTTGGTTAAAAAGATCATGCAAGTCTTCCTAAATAAAAAAAAGGTAACAATCAGTAGCGTAGGAACTTTGGTTGATGTTTATCATTTATCATCAAGCTAAACATTCTTAAAAAGTGCAGTTGATAATGAAAAGGTGAAGAGGCTATATATGTTTGAATCAGATGCACAAAAATTCTATTGTAGCATGTTGTTTTTGAGGCTGTCGTGGTAGGTATGGGTGGTGTCTCATCAGTCATCAGCATTGTAGATGTATGGTGCGTTTGATTGTTGAAATCAGTGAGCATTAAAGACAGTGGCGTAGGCAGGACCATCGGTAGGGTGCGAGAATTTTTTTCTTATAAAAAAAAATTTAGGATAAGAGGAGTATAAGGTAGAAAAGATCTTCAAGTTCAAAAAATATTTACAGAAAGATTTACGTTCATCCCATTTCAAGGGCATTGACAGGGCTAAAAACCGAGAACTTTCCAATCCAAAACATGTCTTTAATCACTATCAAACTCTTGAAATAGGTGAAAGCATTCTAACTTTACTTAATAATAATAATTAGGCTAAATTGCACTAGAAGTTCTTTAAGTTATTTAATTGTAATAAATTGATCATTTAAGATTTATTTCGTACCACTTAAGTCCATTAGATTATTTAGTTGTAACAAGTTAGTCCTTTAAGTATTTTTCGTAATGCTTAAGTCCTTTAAGTTATTTAATTGAAATTTTTAGGCCCCGAATAACTTACATTTTAAGATCAAAAATATCCTAAATTGCTACGGTTAAATAACTTAAAGGACCTGGTACAAAAAAAACTTAAAGAACCAACTTGTTACAATCAATTAACATAAAGAACCTAAATAATACAAAAAAAGACTTAAAGAACTTACTTATTGCAATTAAATAACTTAAAGACCTTTAATATAATTTAACCTAACAATTATTATATATACACACACTAAACTTTAAACATATATATTCTTATGATTATCCATTTTGATTAGTTATAGTAAACAATTAAGAATTATCATATGTTTTATAATTTAGTTATGCGATTACATTTCAGAATTTGCAGTTTAGGATAATGGCTGGGCCTATTTAATTCAAACCCACAATAAGGTTCTACCCGTAGATTTGCCTTTTGTAAACAAAAACTATATATAAAAACTAAAAGATAAAAATCAATACTCCCCCCTTGACACAATTGACTTTATTACGTATGTCAATGTATAATTTTGAGTTTAAATATCTTGAATAATATATTAGAAAAAATTATGAAAATTTGATATTTTGAAAATACCTATCGAGACAAATCTAACGAGATCGTATATGATATTATTTATCTTTGTATATTAGTAGAAAAATATAATCAAAGTAAGTTAGGTCAAAATTACACATTTTCAAATGAGTCATTTATTGCGGGACGGAGGGAGTATAAAACTAAATCTTAAAATTGAATTGAACTATTATTATTCTATGCTTGCAAAAAGAGAACAAAGAAAAGTCAAAAGGTACAATAATCATTATACAGGAAACTTAATTTGAGAGCTATTGGTTAATCTCTTGTATTGGAACTCCAAAGACCGAAAGAAGCAAGCAGTGCAAGAGAACATTGAGTTGAGGAGGTGCAAAGTTAAAATCTCAGCAGGTTCAGAGTGTAAAAATATCATATATATATACGTGTAAACTTTAAAAAGTCAGGGGGTTCAGGTGCATCTCCTCAAGCCTGAGTGGCTCCGCCACTGATTAAAGATAGTTTGAGACGAAAAAGAAAGAACATTAAAAAATGCAATGACTCGCATGTTTCATTTGATTTGCACAACATTATGTATCGGGGACAAAACAGGCTTTTACCGAAGAGAAATAGAATAAAAATGGTATTTTACGATAGAAAAATGTTAGATAATGCGAATCTCAATTTCACGAAAGCACCCCAACCTTTATTTCACTCAAGCCACGTTTTGTTGACTGCCACTTTTTTGCAAGACTTCCGTGAATTCTGGCTAGAAGCAATTCTTAATTGGTTGGTTTTTACGTTGGGATGTTTTCGCTATAATTCCCTTCGTTGTGTTTAGCAATCCTGTTTATGATATGTATTTTAAACAAAAAGTTATCTCATGGTTTACTCCAGGACAATGATTTATGTTTTTTTGTCTTGAGTCACTTACTATCTACTTTGTCTAGTATCAGTTTTTAAATTAAACAAGATAAAAAAAAAAGTTGTTTAGTTCAATCCTCTGCTTTTTAATAAATCAAACACACAAATGAATAGAGGACCAAGTCTTGCAAGACAATATACAGGACACCTACAAAATTGCAAGAGAAATTAAAAAAACATGAAGAAAAAGGGAATTGGTTCTCCGTAGTTTAAAAACAAAGGTCTATTTTTGGTTGAACTGAATTTCTTGTAGTTATAGCATGACGTTATAATAGATCCAGGCCACTCGACCACAAATCAGCTGTTGAGATTGTTTTACTATGTAATACCAAATTTAGAATATCAACCATTCGATTTTAAATCATGAGTGAGATCGGCTACACCGTGCTTTTCTATTGCGATGAATCTGGGTCTATTTTTAGCTATACAACTCAAAGAAAATTGCTAATCTCCAATCCAAAATTATTAACTCTTATAGAAACTGAAGAAAATAACTCCCACGTGATCTAAGTCACGTATGCATGATAAAACCTGCGTGAGTTAAGTCACTCTGAGTTGTAACCCGAGTGAGTTAACTCATCTTGAAAGAAGTGATCGTGACTTCATGGAGGGGTATTTTTGACAATTCAGTTGGTAGTGAGCAAAACTCAATGGGAGAAGAGCAAATTTTCAACTCAAATCGAAGTGATGGTAAGTGGGCTCACTCTTGGGCCTAACCCATAAACTAGGCCTATCTCTAACCTAACTGAACTCACATGGATGATGACATCATATTCAAGGTGACGTGTTTCAAAACAGAAAAAGAAAACAAGAGAATGTGCTAGAAAGAAAGAACCATATTCATGTTCCAACTCTTCACCATTTCTTCTTCTCTATTCTCTCTTTCATATTCCTCTTTCTTCTAACTTTCTCATTAAACCAATACCAAACAAAAACTCTCAAATGAACTTTCACACAAAATCGATTATTTTAAAAGCGATTATCTGAACAAAATGGATGGTGAGATGATGGAAACGGAGGCGTCTAGCTCCGGTCAAAACGACGCCGTTCGTGATTTGCTCACATTGGCTCGCCAATTCATCAATCAAGGAAAACCCTCCCAAGCTCTTCAAGCGGTAATTTTTTTTTTCTATAAAAATTTGATTTTTTTTTTACTTTCTTTGACATCAAGATTCGAACTAATAACTTAAATTAAGAAAAATTAGGGATTATTTTGCATGTTGGGTTGGTAATGTATTTTGTGATTCACAATTTGTAATTTGTAGTATAGTGGCATTTTGGTGCAAAATTTTAGACTATGCCGGGAATTTTAGGGATTTCATATAAAAAAAAAAGTTATGGTTTTTATTTGGTATTTTGTTTATTTGTTGTGTTAAGCATTCTGGGTATTTGTAATTTGTTACTGGGTTGTCTCGATTTTCTTGTGTGTTAAATTTCTCTGAAAACGTTTTTTTAGGGTGAAATGAAGTAATGAACTGTTGCTGGTAACTTCACTTAACTAATTGTCATCGTGAAAGTCAAGATCGAGGGTTCAAACCCCGGCCACCACCAAAAAAAAAAAACTTCACTTAACTAATCAGTAGGACATTGAATGTGATTGGATTATAGCTGCTTTTTTGTTTTCAAAATAGCTTTTCTTTGAGATCAAGCAAAACCAACCATTCAGGAGTTTTATTTGGGAAATGAGTATAAAGAGAGATTATCATGCAACTACTCAAACCTTAGCTTATAGAGTTTTATGAAAGTTTTACTAGTTCTTAAATTTGATGGTGTTTTGAGGATTTTAAACATCTAAATGTCATGTACTTTTGAGGATTTCTTCCTCTCGCGAACTGTAACGGTTCCTAAACATACGGAAGCTATCAAACTAGCATTGCCTTAATCACATTTACATGAGTTTTAGAAGAACATGAAGTTTATTGCCTCATCAAAATGGTGTTTTTATTGCATTTATGGAGTGTTTATTTAGAGAGTGGCTCTTGGTAGGTTTGTGTCACCCTACATTTTACCGAAATGGTATTCGAACATCAATTTGGGATAGCAAAATTTGACAACTTTGTAAATGGTTAACGCAGACCACGCACGTAGTTAACATAGTTCAATGAGTGATTAATTGGTATATCAAGTTTGATAGCTCAGTAATCATCAATTGAACTTAACTAACCACAATTTCAAGTGTTCCAACTACATGTAGATTTCAACACTTGAAAGTCAAGATCAATCGTGTTTAAATTTGTGGCTAATAAAGTTCAGTAGATAGTTCAACACCTGATATATCTATTAACCAAATCTAACATTTCATTAACCACATGTGTGAACTGTGTTAACCATTTCAAATGTTGTTGAATTTTGTAGTCCCAAATTGCTGTTCAAATAACATTTATTTGCATTTTGAGAGGTTGTATTATCACTCACGTTATGCCATCATTATATTCCAAAATGCATCAGCTTCGGGACATGTCACAGTTTTATCCCTTTCTCATGTCTCAAGAACCTGCATTGTAAAAGGTGATGCTTGACTCAGCTATTTAAGCAGAGGACATTATTATGTTCTGATGTGTGAAACTGATAGGTACTGGTTAAGATTAATTAAGGGTGTAAAGATTGTATTTTTATTGAATATATAGAAAGATTTGATTCCATGGACTGCTCTACTTCTCAACTCCGCTGTAACAGTCTAGGCCCTTTTATAAAAAATTAAGTGACACAGGGAAATGTATAATGAATAAGCTCAATGTGTGCTAAAATCCAATGTAACTATACAATGAATCAGAAAGTTCAAGCTATTATTTGCTATATGAAATAAGTTCCATTTGTGTAAAGCAGTAAAAGAAAGAAAACCCTGCAGAACCGGTGCAGCAGTGTATCACAGATTGGGGAAGAGATTCAGAGGGAGGTACTATGAGCTCTCAACACTCCACACGTTATCCAGTGCCTCGGATTCCCTTGATTCAGAGGGAGTACTATGAGCTCTTAACACTCCAACTTTCCCTTTACAGCCTATGTTTCTGTTACAGCTGGAACTGAATCACTATGCTCATTCTCATGTCTACTAATACACTCATGAGTAGTGCTAGCAACACTCTCTTTTCAACACTCTCTCCAACACTCACTTTCTAACTGGTTTAAATCATGGTGGGTCTCACACTTTGGAAATGGGTTCCACTTAAAGTGGTGGGTCATACATTGGTTTTATCCAATAAGAGAATGAGTGTTGAAGAGAGTGTTGTAAAGAGAGTGTAGTGTCCCTATCATTCTTCTACACTCATTAACAATAAATTCTTCCTTAATAAATCTTAACATCACTAAGGACTTGGGAAAAGTAAAATGATGTTGCCAAAACTTCCCCGTAAAAACCTTGTCCCTGTCCGACACTATGGACTAACGAAATCCATGTAATTTGACAATAGTGTGAACAAAAGTTTTTGCTACCTCTAAATTAGAGAAGTCGGCCAAGTTTCCAGCTCAAAAACTGGTCATCAAGAGATTTCAAACTCTCTTGATCGGTGGGAATGATGAACTTGTGACCAATCAAGTAATGCCTAAACTTTGAACAGTGCCTCAGATATTGCATTGCATCTCTCTCACATAAACAGATTGCTTTTGCATTCTAGGACTCAATTTGAGTGATAAGCAATAGAGTGTTTACCTTGACTTAAGACAACACCTTTTCCTTGAACCGAAGGCATCCGTTTCTAAAATGAATGGTTGCTGAAACATGCCTTATTTAATTTTGTCTAACTATCTCAGCCTAAATAGTAAGTAGCAGACCTATCAGAAACATAATGCATGCTTAAGCAAAAGTGGAATATAGTATGTACTTGCCCAGGGAGAAAGGCTGGGGAAAAACTTAGACGGTGTTTAGTCTGTTATGTGATTTCATTTGTAGTTGATATGTTACATTAGTAATTATATTAGTTTTTATTTGAGTTTTTTTAATTTATTTTTTGTATTTTAATAAAGAAAATACTACAAAATAGCCAAGTCTTGATTTTACCACTTGCTCATTCAGTTTGGAAAACAAGGAAGAAAATAAAAATAAAATAGTATTATCATAATTATCAGTCAGCATATATCAACTGAAACTGTGGACAAAAAGCTAACCAAACTCTTCTAAAACTTGCAAGTCTTTGTGGTGGCTAATATTTGTTTATTATTGGAACAGGTGGTTGTAGCAGTGAAGAATAAAGGCGGCGATGAAGCTGTATTTCAGTCCTTGAGTCGTGCTCGTGAGCAGTATCGAAGTAGACTGCAACAGAATGCTGCGGCTGATCAGCTGGCTTCTTTGTTTGCTGAGTGTGCCATTGCTGAAGTTCAGCCTGCAATGGTCGAACCATCTGCAACAAACATTACCAGCCCATCAACAACCGCAGATGCTAATGGGACATCCATACTTGCGGAAAGTGGCAGGACACAAGTAGTATTAGATGCAGTTTCTGATGGAAGCAGCTTCATTTGTTTGAAGTGTGGAGGCCTTGTCAGCAACACCCGCAGAGACGAGCACTATACATACTGGTGTTGTTAATCTGAATGCTTGGATATAGGTTGCATTTTTGTTATGCTGATGCTTTATGTTTTTCCATGTATCTACGATATGAAGTGATTAGTGCCTCATACCGTGGTCCTTGGAAAAGTCATACTGTGGTCATAGTGGAGTTAATTATCAAACTTGGTTGGTCTTTTTTGAAGACTCCAATGCTGTAACCATAGTGATTTAGTTACCAATACAGAGAAGTTGGAGTAAAGGTTGTGTATGATGTACATGTCTCTAATGTTACGATTGGAGCAACTGCACCTTCAATATATTTTTGGTTTCATTTCGAGTTTCTGTTTTAATACAAGTAATTATTACCAAGTAATATACTTTACTTTCAATGGGTTTTTTTTGCCGAAGAATTTGCTATAGAGATGGTGAAAGGAGAGGCAAACTAATCGTTTTTTATTTCCACAACATGTTTAGTTATTTATAAATGAGTTTTGCCTTAGAATTTGCAATAGAAATGGTGAAAGTAGAGGGAAAATAATCGTCTTTTTTTCCCACAACAAGTTTAGTTATTTATGTTAAATGAGATAGCTTCCGAAACAAAATTATATAAAGTCATTGATTTTAATTTTTAGGAAAAATTATTGTTTAAGATTTTATAGTTATATTTAAGATTTGTATTTTTTTTCCTCTAAAGAAAAAGGATTTATAATTTTTTGTCAAGTGTTAGATGAGATGATTATATAAACTGTTTTAAACTACTATTAGCTTGTCATACTTTCTGGATTTTCCGTTTGTTCATTTTTCAGCAAAGCATTCTCTTGTATAGATGTGAAGCTCTGATTCTCTAAAATGGGAAAAGTATTTGGATACCGATACACCATAGTGGAAATGTATTTTAGAAGTATCCGATTTTTTTTTTCTTGAAGAAACTAAATTAGTCCACCTAAATTGGTACTGGGGAGAATCAAATCTAAGACCTCAAGGAGGGGTACACTCTCATATCCGAATTTTTGTTTATGAAGGGTATAAAAAAAAAAGGTGAAACAATATTGTGAGACATCAATGGATCGGAGATGTACATAATTCACTTGAATATGATATTAAACTTCTTAAATTGGTAGAGTTGACTTTCGATTTACTTTTGAATTGTTGTCTATGCATAAAGACAAGACTACTTGTTTTGAATTTTTTTTAGTGATACCTTTATTGATATCCTAATATGGAGGTTTAAATTTATGCTGCATTTTAGGCCAAGAAATGCATTGCAGAAATTCATGGCTTGCTCATTGGTATTAATTTGACAAGGGAATTAGGCTTGAATCAGGTGATATTATGAAATTGATTCTATCACCTTGGTCGATATGATTTACAAGGTTGTCAAAATGCAGTTCTTTTAATCAAGTAAGTTTACTCATTTTCTTCATTTGCCTACTAATGCACATCCACAAAAAAAGGTGATTAACAAGTGCAAATGGTGTTTATCAATATCCTTTTGCAACAGTTGTCCAAAAAAAGAAATCCTTTTACAACATCAGTAAGAAAGAAAAAAAAAAACCTTTTACAACAAAATCCGTATGGTAGACTACAAACTTTTGCAAAGCACTAACTAATGTTCATTTACACACAAGCACACAGGCTAGG
>Ga0315915_1005670_pt1 | contig 15497 bp, 9 predicted proteins | sample MpolbnodulesMG_FD_207738 | JGI IMG/M metagenome (GOLD analysis project Ga0315915, IMG submission 207738) | Medicago polymorpha root nodule microbial communities from Los Angeles, California, United States - branched nodules | ecosystem: Host-associated > Plants > Roots > Nodule | place: USA... | reverse complement strand
CCATATTTGAATCATGAATGAGAGCGGGATAGGATTAGACTTGAGTTTAATGCTTAGGTAGTTGAGGAATTTATGACTGGGAAGACTAGTTCATTTCAAGAATATTGCTAGGTGTTTTTTTTTTTTTGGATATCAAAACAAAATAGGAAACACTTTGCTGTTGCTATCATTTTCAATAAGTTGGGTTGGAATGAACATTTTCGGTAAAAGGAGGATGCGAGAAATATTCACGTTTCTGCTTTACTAACATTTATTCTCTCGAATAATCATTTTCAAAATTAAGGTAGCTTATCATTATAATGAGTAGAATAATAAAGGGAATGAGCTAGTTGAATCTACAGTCAATGCATGTTGCACTAATTACTCAAAAATGGCTAGTTCGTATCCTGTAACAGATTTTTTTTTTTGGGGTAGAAGGAGGGATGCTCAGACTTTGCAGTATGTAGGATAACATTGTCAATTATTTTCATGATTTTGCCTTTTAATGCAGTTTACTTTTTGACCACAATAGGATCACAAGGGTTTTCGAACCCTCCAAGTTGGCGGGAGCTTTATAGCTCCATGTTGACCCACCCCTATTTGCATTTGAGTTTCTTTTTCTTTTGGATTTTTTCTGTATGAAGCTCAAGAACAAAGCTTTTCTCAGTGTGATGATTGTACTGATTATTTAGTCGCCTATTTTATGCTATAAGTGATAACTACTACCTTGTTATTCATATCTTCTGAATCACTGCAGCGATGGATTCTTTTTTGCTGTAAAAGAAGTTTCCTTGCTTGATCAAGGGGATCAGGGAAAACAAAGTGTCTATCAACTGGAGCAGGTGAAAGGCTTACACTTTTTTTTATTTTATCACTTATTACACTTCACTTTTCCAATATTGAGCATTCATTGATAAAGAATAAATAAGAAGTTTTCTTACATAACTATAGTCCTATTTTATGCAACATGTCGAATTGTTTGAGAGGTTGTTGGTCCTCGTACTATATTTCCTTTCTCACATTATTCATTCTCTTTTCTCTCAGGAAATTGCACTTTTGAGTCGTTTTGAACATGATAATATAGTTCAATACTATGGCACTGAAATGGTATGGTACTTTCTTATTGTCCAATCTTTTCTTTTACTTATAAGTGCAATTTGATCTTTTATTACTGTTTACCATTATAGAACCTATGTTGTTAATTGTTGAAATTGTGCTGAACAATGGCATTACATATTAAGTCAAACTTAAAAGGTCCCTATGCATCTCAAATATTTTACAATATTTTCAAGTATAAGTAGAATATTTGTGAATACAGTCTGTCGATTTTGAACTTGTTATACTCTTGTTCTATCCTGAATCATAAACCTATATTGTGATATTTGAATTTGTTCATCAACTTTGAATTGTGATGCTATGCTGGTTGTCAGGTCTGGACCTATCAAACCGTCTTGAGTTTAATTTATAGGTTGCTTAAAATATTTAAATTTTATATTAAGTAAACTCTTACAACTTTACACGTCAAATTTATAGTGATTCCAAAAATTTAAGAAGACTTTCTAGTTTGACAACCTAGATGATAGGCAATGAAATGTTGTTTGGACCGGAGCTACGAACCCATTGAATTTAATTTATCGTTTGCCTACTAAATACTGTATTGAGTAAACTCACGAGACAATCTTGATGATAGGCAATGAAATGTAGTCTATTACTTGTACTACAAAGGATCCACAAGAGTACAATACTACAATAATTAGCAAAGATGAAGATTCAGACCAAACACTAAACATTTTTGCAACATATTAGCACCTTATTGCTATCATTTTAAACATTTTCATTTGGGCGGCAGTGTTCGTTGTCTGTATTTGTACATCCAACAGATTACGAATCAAAATAAATTTTGTTCTTTATACCCTGCTTGATGTTATTGCAGGATGAATCTAAGCTTTATATCTTTATTGAGCTTGTAACCAAAGGTTCTCTTAGAAGCCTCTATCAGAGGTATACTCTTCGAGATTCCCAAGTAGCTGCCTATACAAGACAGATTCTGCATGGTTTGAAGTACCTTCATGATCAAAATGTGGTTCACAGGTAGGTCGCAATAATTTTTTTTTATTTACTTTTATTTTCCTTTATGCATATATGATTACTGATTTTCTGTGTTAATTCTGGTCTTGCATCATATGGTATGGTTCCCATTTCTGTAATAGTGCTGTCAAGAGTCCTGTCGATGGTACTTGCTTTCCTTGCTTAAAATTAACTTTCACTTTTGATTAATGTCTCATCATTGCAATATAAATTTTATTTGTAAATTTTTCAGTTTTGCTTGCTCTCTCTCGTAATTGTAATATAAATATTTGTTGCAAATAACTTGATGTATTTGTTTAATTTTTTCTACTTTGATGTATTTGTTCAAATTTTTCTTCTTGCTATTTGGATGTGCCTTTATTCCCTGTGGCAACTGGCAATATAGCTTCATTTTTATCGCTCCATATGCATTTAGCTTGTTTCAAATACTCCCCAGGGAAAAAGCATGATTTTTCATCCAATGATTGCCATTGCCATTCCTTTCTTTCCCCAAACAAATGCTTTTTGTGGTAGGAATTGAGCTTTGAATGTGAGTTTTCTAATGATTAAAGAAGTAACATCATGTTCATCAATATCAGAATAAGTGCAAGTGTTTGAATAGTACAATACAATTGGGATTTTCAGTTTTGAAAAAATTATTTGTTGGAATTTTTTTTGAGTTAAGCCTATCATGTCTTTGAGATCTTCTCTGTATTCCTGTATCAGTTGTGTAATTAGGATGAAGCAATCATTATTAATCTAATCTAATTATATCTCTCCAATTTAAGGGATATCAAATGTGCAAATATTTTGGTGCATGCAAGTGGATCTGTCAAACTTGCAGATTTTGGGTTAGCAAAGGTATTCCTTAGTTTATACTTCTCTTTAAGGGTATTTTATTTCTTCAACATCTTAATTTCAGTTACAGATATCTAAACAACATGCAATTACTTGCAATTTCCATTTTCTTATAATGCTCTATAAATTGCTTTTCAGGCAACCAAATTGAACGATGTTAAATCATGCAAGGGAACAGCATTCTGGATGGCCCCTGAGGTTTGCCTTCAATCTTAACTCATGAACGAAAATACTGATTAACGTCAAAGCCTTTTTTGGGGTCCAAGCCTCCAAGGGCCCCCTACTACTTAATTCCTGTCTTCGGAACTACGGGGATGGGTTCAAACGTTCAAATTTATTTCATGGAGTGTAGATACCGCCGTCTATATAAATTAATCAACATTTTTTTTTAATGAAAATTTAATCAACCGTTATTATGTTTGAGTTTCTACTCTTCTTCAGCCGAGGACTGAACGCATTAAATGAAATTACATTATACTAAACTGTGAACATTTATCGTGCTATGGGTCTAAAACAATGCTTTTACTTATCTGTGAAGTTGGTGGTATTCCCACGTAGAATTCAAGGATAATATTATAGCGTCACAAAAGTAATCTACGTAGCTTCATGGGATCATGTTGGGCTCTGTTAATAGGTTACTAGATAAATTGACCCAATGAAGCTCTTGCATGTTGAATGTATACAATTCTCTCCCGCTTTGTCCAATTTATTTGTCATGAGACTTGATCGATGTGATGAACAAATTGATATAACTATTGACCAGTGATCACGTGTTTGGAGTGGGACATTAGATTGTGTCTATGTTGCAATTAGAGGCTTTTGAAACTTAAAACTTTCTAAAATTATTTGGGTTTGGTGTTTAATCTTTTAATTTCTTGATAGCATAGCTATTGACTATTGTATATAGTGAAACTAGAGTTTTTGAGAAGTGTGTGTACTTAAGATAACTGTTTTGTTTATACATACATGAGCACAGTAATCGCATTTCTATACACCATTGGTGCAATGCATGCGTGAAGAATGAGTTTCTATTCTCACACTTTTCCGCAAGCTGGAACATGCATGTCATATGCACATAGTTCGTTAAAATAAGTTCGTACTGAGGTCCCCCAAGAGATTTAGTAAATATACCCATTAATTGGTCATTGAAGTTGATAACCAATTGTGATTTCTCTTGAATTAAAAGGACCGTTTTTCTCATTAAATGTCACCCAAAATATGCATTTGCCATTTGATCCTTTCATTTAAAACAAAGCTGGCAGCAATATGTAGAGAAGCTTGATTATCTCATACTAATTTCACGCTCATGATGTCTCCTAGTTGAAGTTCTTGAAGTAACTATTTTAGCCATACAAGTTTTAATGTTGTTTCCACCATGGCACTGTATTCTACCTCTGACAGAAAATATAACAACATTTTGCTAGGATTTTTGAGATTGAACATGTGAAGAATGAGCCGTTCTAATTATTAATCATGAATATGCAGGTTGTGAGAGGAAAGAACAAAGGTTACGGGCTTCCAGCCGATATTTGGAGTCTGGGATGCACTGTTCTGGAGATGCTAACGGGCCAAATTCCGTACTCCAATTTGGAACCTGTATGTGTCATATTATTTTTGCTCCCATTATGGGGATTATATAACCCCTGATTATGTTTCCCTTTTCTGTCTCAAGGGAGAGCTTCTTCAATTTTCAAAATTTCAGTTGGATTTTAATTCCGCTCAGTCTTTTTTGGTTCTTGTGTTTGCCTCTACAGAAGTTTTTGCTTTTGCATTTTGTAACCATTATTAAACAGTTCAGGCTACCCATTCTGATCCGAATACCTAATTTTCCTGACATTTATTTGTAAATTAAATTGTGGGTTTCATTCATGCTCTATGTCTAGTGTTTCCTATATAACATAGAAATGTTGGTTCATTCTTATAGTTATAAAAACAAAATGGATACTTTTCCATGAAATATTAAAATTTATCTATAATATCTACCAAAACTGCATTAATGCTGGTTCCGACTTTTAATTTTTTGATTGGTCTCTTCTAATAACAGATGCAGGCATTATTTAGAATAGGAAAAGGTGAGCCACCTCCTATTCCTGATAGTCTTTCAAGAGATGCAAAAGATTTTATCATGCAGTGTCTTCAAGTTAATCCTGATGACCGTCATACTGCTGCTCAACTCTTAAACCATCCATTTCTCCAAAGGCCACTTTCCCAGTCTTCATCTCCTTACATTCATGGCAGAAGGGGTTAAGCTTTGTCATCTTCAACTATGGAACATAATGAAGGTGAATATTTTTGCATGACATCTCACCTTGTTACTCTGATTTTCTCTTTATATCACGATGACACTGGAATCATATAGCAAACTCTTTTCATACCTTTCACAAGAATTCCCATTCATAACTAATGACCAACGACATAGACAAAAAAGAGCTAAAATGTTTGAAATTCCAGTTTTGGTTTTCAGGTTGCACATAAAATTTCAATATTTAAATTGGGTTGGGGTTCAAGTGCGATTTCACTCTTATTTGGGGGGTAAATTTTGTTGCGAGAATAACCGACAAATTTTGAAATGATGAACTGTATTGTATACATCCATTGGGAAAATCATTGTAACATAACATGGATTGAATTTACCTCTTTCTGTGCTTTATTTGATTATTTTACTCTTGCATATTACATTGCATGTAGCGAAGTAATATTTCCAATTTTCACTCTTAAAATTGCTGGAGTTGACCCGGGTTCCATTTTTGCAGCAATTGTTGCTTTGCTCATGTTGTGCCAGTTTGCTTGTTTTTAACTCAAGTAGATTTTAAGCACTGCTTCGGATCAATTGATATGGAGCTCCACAGATGATGATTTGTCCTTTGAAGCAAAGACAATGTCAAGCTGAAAAAAGTTACTCCCCGCCTTCCCGTCAAATGAGCCAACTGATGAAAAAATGCACAGGGCTTAGATGTTGGACCAGTGACAATGATCAGATAACCATTCTTATTGTACATATTATTTATTAGCATGCCATTTTTGTGTATATTTATATTTTCAAAGTTGTGTTTTTCATATTTTTTGTTCTTTTATTTTGTTTTCTGAATCCATGTTTAATGTTTTTCTCTGAAAATTTGGTTGAATATAATGAAATGTTCAATTCATATTAACCAACTCACGCAGCACGACAAATTTCAGTTGTTTTTGGGTAATGCCTTATCACTTCTCCTAACGCTTGCGGACTGCATGTTTACATCACTGAAGTACTTGAATTTTGATCTTATGAGAAGACCAATGGATAAAAATGGTTCAATACTGGTTGAGAAATTAAAAGGTCCATACTCTCTCAAAATAAAAAAAATTAAAAGGTCCATACATGGTCTATAGGAAATGAATTGTGTTATTTGAACAACCATTTTAATGATGACTTTTGACACAACTATAAATTGGCAAAGAAAATGAGGTATTGGCAAAGGAGAAGAGAGAAAGTAAAAACATAACGTGAATATAAAAGAAAAAGTTGTTATAAAAGTTGTCAAATAATGGTTGTAGAAATATAATTTCTTATATGGAATCACAATGCTTAGCCGTGTTAGTCACTGAACAATGGAAATAGATTCAGTGCTGTAAAGAACAACAAAGTTTTTATCTCAGCCATTGGATGAGTTTGATAAAATTACAATAGTATCATCCAATGAAGATCCGATGTTGCTAACATTGACTACTATGTATAGAGAGATGTCTGTATAAAAAAACTAAAAACTGTTTTTACTATATTAGCATTTGATTCAAATTATGTTGGTCTTATCTAATAAACGATTAATGCAATCCAATCAAATATAAAGTAAAAATAAAAATAATATATATATTTTTTAAAAGGGAAACAAATAAATTTTTAATTAAACCCCCTCTCAAAAAATAAATAAATTTAATTAAACCTCTAAAGAGTAGAAAGTGGACCCCGATATAGCAGAATGTTAATGGGCTGATGATAAAGCCCACAAAATCCAGCGGCAGTCTCCTCCATTTCGATCGCATCGTCGTAACTAACACTGCATAGCATAGCATAGGAGGGGGTTAGGTGTTGCCGCACACGTCACCCTAGACAGTTTATGTTTTTCCGGATTCTGCAGTGAACGTGAACGTGAACGTCAAGATCGCTATCTCTCTTCGATTTCCTTTCAACCCTTCCCATCCAATCCAATTCCTTATTCATCAACTTCCTCAGGTATTCTACTTTTCCTTTTCTCTTTCGATCCATGCTTTTCATACACTTTTCCATTTTCCGATCTCTTATATGCATATTCTTTCGCCTTTCGTTTTTGTGAGATCTCGCCGGTTACGATTTTTGAATTATCACCGATCTAAATAAATTGAATTCATGGAAATGAATTGGTCGAGGCTGAAATGATAATTATGTTTTTCATTCTCATTGTGTTTTTCACACTACTCCAGAATTGAATTCAATAGATTTATTTTTATAATGTGTTGCTAGATGAATCTGAATTTTGAACAATTTGATTTGTATAGATGATTAATTTGTTGTTCTGTGTCTAATTATTTGTCTTGGAAAGTACCACTTAGGTTATTTGTGTTTATCTGTCAGTTTGAATGTCATATTGATCTGTTAATTGTACTTGTTATTGAATTGAACACCTGGAAATTTTTATAAGTTTCACGTTTTAACTTTTTTATTTACTCTTGAGATGTTATTTGTAAACATCTGATGGAAAATTGAACGTTTTTCAAAAAATTTGCAGAACTACATTGTGAAAATCTGATTACTTATACATGTTTCATGAACTCTTTGCAATGCTAGCACTACATTGTGAATGTTTGCAATAGTTCTTAACTCTTTTCTTGTTATCTGCTTATCTGCACGCCTTATATCTTTTAAGGAAACTACCCCCTCATCTGAGAGATGTTTAATTTGCGGTGCTCTCCTTTCCAATTTTAAAAACTTTAATTCTTTTGGGATGAATATACTTTACACACTAGTCTCTCTGTACCTCGGTCTCTTCCTCCCATCCACTCTCCCTATCACTCTTTAATTTTTTTTGAACCCTTACAATTAACTGTGAGACTTAATTATTATTTTTTGATGAAAACTGTGACTTATTGCGACGAAGACTTTGGGTGGAGTTCCGAAGCTGATATAGGGCGTGTTTGTTTTGACTTTTTTTAGAAGATTTTTTAATTTTTATATATAGATAGATAAATCAGTTTTGTTATTTTTATAGTGTTTGTTTAGGATTTAAAAAAAAAATCATTTTTATAGTGTTCTGTGTTTTGTTATTAAGATTAGCTTTTCCCAAAATTTATTTTTTCAAAAACAAACATAGTTGAAAGTGATTTTTGTGGGTAGCAAACAAACAAAGATAGCTTCATATTTTTTTAAAATCTCTAGATTGTTTTAACACAATCTATTTTTTTAAAAGCCGAAACAAACTATAATGAGTGCATTTGAAGCTTCATTTTATCTTCTGAAGTTTCAAAATTAGCTTTTGGTGACACCAAAAATTGTAGATCTTCTGAAGTTTCAAAATTAGCTTTTAGTGACACTGAAAATTGTAGATACAGGAAAAATATTCTTTGGAAACTTGTACATGGTTGCTCATCCCCACCATGAAATTCCTTTACATTAATCGGTACTATAGTGTGGTGCATTTCTTCTCTCAAGTGACAGGAGTCTAATTTTCAAAAATAGAATGGAGGACGTTGTAATTTATACATCTCTTTTAAGAAATAGAATGGAGGATGTTGTAATTTATACATCTCTTTTAAAAAATAAAATGGAAGACGTTGTAATTTATACATCTCTCGTGGGGTGCAATCTATCTCCGTCAACGATTCTATCCATGTTGGGTGTTTAAACTTTAAAATTCAAAATGAAAAGCCATTAACTCTATGCCATATTATCTGCCTTGTATAGTCATGACTCAAAATATTACAACTTACCTTGTAATTGAAGTGTTCTGTATTCCACTTAACTATATTCTACCCTGGTGTGTTGTGTCTGGAAATCCATTATTGAAGCCGTGCCTATCTGTGATTTTGTATCCCATTTCTGTTTCAAGACTGTGTAATAGATTTCTTATGATAGTTAACCAAACTCAACAATGAGACTCGTTAAGATGAATACATTATTTTCTTATGATTTTGTCAGTAATTTGATATGTGCTATTGATTGAATGACCTTGCGCCGATTGCACAGGACTCATAGTTTATTTTGATTGGCTTAATATCACATGTAGAAATTTTTGACTAAGGCCATTGAATACTGCTGGTTCTGGCTTCTCTACATACAATTAATTCATTGAAACTCGTCCAAAACACTTATTGGCATATTCGTGCAATCTCCATAGAGGCTGGGTTCTAAAAATCACTACTTTAACCTCAATTGAGATGATTAATGTTCCTATTGTTTGGGAACAGTCCAAGTCTTTCTCACCCTGGACCTTAGGGTATAAGTAGCAGAAGTCAAGAAGTTTTTTTTTTTTTGTACAACTCTTAATTGTGCTCTACCCGTTTCAAAGTTTAAATTGTCATGATTCATAGATCAGTCTAATATTCTGTTTAGTTGTTAGAAATGTTTTCCTTTTTTGTGGGCGCTGTCAATTAACTTTAATGAATGTTCATGTTGGTAATAAAGCTTAGTCTTATTTCTCCTACCAAGTATTGAATATAGTATGTATGTGTTTTTTTAAATGATTATATTTTTGGTTTCATTGATTTATTTTTTCGCCGATATAGTTTTATTTTTTATTTTGAAATTATTTTTTGTTTGATTAATTAGCATGTATACTAAAGCATGATTTGCTGGTTATTTTTTAATCTAACATGTACACTAAGCGCATCTGAAGGAGCATTATATATATATATATAATAACATGTTAGTCAACATTACATCATAAACATAGTGACGGGTTTTTGACCGAGTTTCATCGGGGTTGTGTCTATACTAGTTTAGCCATGTATCATATGATTTATGCTAACTGCTATGAGAAAAGATCAAAGTATTTTAGTAGTTCTACAAAAGTACTGCCATTTGTGACTTAAGTGTTCTACATGAGCTGCAGATAATAAATGAATTGCTTGATCTTTTTACATGCATTTTTGGGGCTAGCCATACTACAAAGTAAACTAAATGATATGACATCAGAAATGTACTGCAGAGTTAGGCACTTGATTTATTTTGTTCTGTAATTGGCACCATTTTCATTTTGTATTTGAATTTCTCTTTTTAATATATATTTCTCTTCTGATTAGTCTCAGGTTCAGTATTTAAATGGCTAAAGTCGGCAAGATGCGGTGCAAGTCTCAATCTCGAGGTCACAAGGAAACCCCATATCTTTTGTCTTGTGCAAGAAAAAATATGAAAAATGTCAAGAGGTTTTCTAAAGCAGTAGAAAAGAAAGATTGGAAAGGTGCTACCTGCTCAGTCTGTATGGAGGTTCCCCACAATGCTATCCTACTCCTCTGTTCATCGTATAACAAGGGCTGTCGCCCTTATATGTGTGCTACTAGCCGTCGCTATTCTAACTGTTTTGAACAGTATAAAAAGGCGTATACAAAAGCAACTTCTGTTCAAAGTTCGCAGCAAGAAACAGACTATTCCAATTTCGATTCTAATTCTGGCGACCGTAGTGACAATGGAAAAGTTCCTGAGCTTCTTTGTCCCCTTTGCCGCCGACAGGTGAAAGGTTGGACCGTGGTTGAAGCAGCCCGGAAGTCTCTGAATGGCAAGAAAAGAAGCTGTATGCAAGATGGCTGTTCTTTTGCGGGGAGTTACAAGGAGCTTAGGAAGCATGTTAGATCTAAGCATCCATGTTCGCGACCACGAGATGTGGACCCTGTACGAGAAGAAAAATGGAAAAAATTCGAGTGTGAAAGAGAACGGAGTGATGTGATCAGCACAATTTTGTCTTCAACTCCAGGGGCTATGGTACTGGGGGATTATGTGCTCGAGCCAAATGACCGTGGATTATACAGCGACGAAACTGATTCTGATGATGAATTTGGGGAGGATGATGGTGATTTCTTCGGCTCCATTGGTTTGGGTGGCACTGGCAGCTTTATCAGGTATAATCAGAATCCTTTTGATGTCGATGACTTTGGTTTTAGGAGTGTTGCATCTACAGGTTCTGCTGCTCTCTCTGGACGTGGATTCCATAGGATACTGTTGGAAAGACCTAGAAGACGAAGGAGGCATAGGGTACTGAATGCTGGCCGGTAAATTAAGAGAAGAACTACAGAAATGTGGGGAAGGAGTTGCTCATCTTCAATAGTACATCAAGGACCTCGACGTGGCTTGTTTTGCTGCCATGCCAGAGCATTATTTAATTTAATTGGGAGAGTAAAGCGGTTGGCCCACTTTCTAGCTATGTATCATCCATGAATCACTATGGTATTTCATTATTTTCCCTGTTTTCAGTTTTCAAATAGACTGTACAAAAGGCAATTTTAGATTGCTCGTTGCCTCTTATTTTTAGGTTTAGGTGATTCAGGTCATATTTATTGTCATTGGGTCATGCAAAGTGGTGAATTGAATCGAACAGGTGATCATGGGCATCGAGGATGTTCCAAATAATTTCATTTTGAAATGATGCATTATTCTTCCTCTGATGAATTATTACTGTACAGCTTGAATTATTATTGTATAATAACGAGCCATCTTTGACAGTATAAGGAAAATTGAATGTCTTTATAAAGTACTGCATGTCCTGTCCTTTGTGTCACTATTGATATTGCAAGTGGTTTAGTTAACGTGATGGTAGTTTAACTTTCCTTCAAATGTTTCTGAGAATCTGGACAGTGTTGGGGTAAAAAATGTCCTGCTTAACAGTAGTATTTGAATATGGCCATTTATAAATAGAACGATATGCTTAAAGAGTATCCTGCTTAATAATTTGAGAGACCCCTTGGGCTCCCAAAATTGAAGACTCTTTTTTTTTTCGAGGGATGAAGACTCTGTTCTTTCTTTCCTATTATCTTTGGCCTATTAGACAGTTTTAAGTATATAGTTATTCAGTTAATCACACACAAAATTGTTGGAGGAAGACAAAGTGTATCAAACCAGCCACATCTCCAACGTTGACCAATTATAGTAGTATAATATATGAAAGCGAAGCGACCCTCTTCTCTCTCTAGGAAAACGCGCTCACCTCTCTCTAGCCAAACCAGTTTCTTCCAACCGCAGCTACCCTTTCTCTCTTGCCAATCCAAACGTGCCTTATCAAATGTAAATCCAACGCAGTGATGGTATGTCCGACCTTCACGGCAGCATCACCATCACGTTCCTGCTTGGGGCTCGTCGCCGTTTCACTGCCTTCTGTTCTCCTTTCTGTCGCCGGTTTGCCTGTTTCAGCCGTGTTGATGTTCTTCTGTTGTTGGTTCGGATCTTCCGTCGATGTGGTAGGAGAAGATGTTGTGATGCCTGTTATACTGTTGTTGGTTCAGATCTGTCCATCGATGGGGTAGAGAAGACAAAGGAGATGAGGTTGTGTTTTGCGATGCTACTCTAAGTTGGAGCTTTTGTTTTTGTCTTGCTTCATGGTTTGGTTTCTCAGATCTAGTCCGCTGGAATCAAGGTGTCGTTGTGTTGCTGTTGTGTCGCCTAGCGTATTGTTCGTGTGTTGCTGTTCGCGACGTGTTGTTTGTACTGTTGGTTTTCGGCTGTCTGAGTCGCCGGTTGTTTATGTTTGGGGTTCGCCATATTTTTTCCGGCGGCGGAAGTTTGTTTTTGTGGGTTTCCAGCTTTGGTTTTATGTTATTTTTTTTGGGAAGTTGTTGTTGGGTGGTGGTGTTCTCTGGTCTTGTCCATTTGTGCGTGTTTTTGTTGGATGCAAGAATTGGATTCAATAAGACTTTTGCGTGATGTTGCTTGAAAGGGTTAGGTACATAGATGCTCCGTGTTGACGGTAGTAGTTGCTCATTGTATCTACGAGATTGTTCCTACCGCAGTTGCTTCTCGCACTGTTGGTGGTTTATTGTGGCTGGATGGCTGGTGGTGTTGGTGGGGGATGGTCGCTGTTGTTGAGTTACCTTTTTGCTGGTGTTGTAGTAACAGTTCCTTCTTTCTAGTCGTCCAAGCTTCTGTGCGTTTTCCTAACCTACCCCTTGTCGGTTTTTGGTCGGTGGCGTCCTTTAGCTCTGAAAAGGGTCGTGCAGTTGTGGTGGATCCAGTCTTTGGATGATTGAAGATTTCTCTCCTCCACGAAGAAAGACAGTACAATGGTCTAGAGGGTTGCGCTGAAAAGGTGTTCGTGGTGGTGCTTGTGGTGGTTGATTTTGTGGCTTGTTTTGGTTTGTTTTTGTTCGAGCTGGATCGTTTTGCGATGCTGCTTCATCTTTTCTCCGTCTTACGACTTTGGCATCGGGATATTGGTGGGCCTAGTTTTTGGACAGGTTTAGGTGTCTGCTCTGGTGGGTCGTGAGTTGAGGGTGCCTTATTGATTTATGTCGGGAGTCTGGTGGGCCGATCACTTTTGATTCGAGATCAGGAGCTAGTTTTTTGACGTAGGCTCTTTTAGGCTTTTTTTGGTGTCTCCTCCAAGTTATCAGAAGTTAAGTGGTGAGCGAATCTGATCGTTTGATGCAACTAATCATTGTCGGCTGCTTTTTTGATCTCCGTTGGTGGTGATGGAAAATTGATTGTTGTTGATTTTTCACTGGGTGTTTTGGTATTTTTATTTTCTTTCTGGTGTAATACTTGAGATTTAATCCTCTATTTATATATAATATGCCATTAAAAAAAACAGTTTTAAACTTTCAAATCATGGCCTATATAGTTGACTCTTCGATGTTCGACTGTTCGTTACCCTATTATATCATGGTCATGATTCATACGATCACTACTGAAAATGGTAAGCATTGGTTTAAATCTGTAATGATTAGTGATTAGGAGTTTAGGACCCCAGAGCCGTTCTTTGGATGCGATCATATAGCTCCTATGATAGACCGTTAATTTGTCATTAGATGTTACTTTAGTTGCCCCTTCTTTTATCTTTTTTTTTTTTTGTGGTGGCTGGGGTTTGAACCCCGGACCTTTCATATATTATGCATTGTCCATACCAACTGAGCTAAGCTCACGAGTACTGAGCCCCTTCTTTTATCTAGTACAGTGAAGAGTGTACTTTGAAAAATAATCGAATAAGATTTAGTTCACGTGTATGTATAACTAGTATATTGAGTGAAAAAGAAAAAAAAACTAACTAGGTATGTAAATGTTAAAACTTAAAATTTATTTTTATCTCTGGTTTTATCTTTAGAAGTGTACTCTAAACTTTAGAGTAGTTAAATTCAACAAATTCCTACATCCATTTGACACAAGTTTGTCATGTTGTATATTCCAAAGTGTCATAATTATCATCTTTTTAATAAGACTGCACAACAGTGGTATTTAGACACTCTAAACTTTTGAACACGTTGAACTCCATATTTTATCTCTATCTCTCTCATCCTATCATATTATCAATTTATCTCACCATTCTCTTTATCTCTTTCTCTCTCAAGGTATATACACACCTCTTGCCAAACTTGATGGTTGTGAGTGAGGAAAGAGTAACTGAAAATATAAAATGAAGAGACGAGGATGAGAAAGGGAAATGATGAGAGAGATAGAGACATGAAGGGCAACAAAAAATTCTTGTATAAACTTACTTAGGAATCCTAAGTAGTTGTACTTATTGCATTGTCCTGAGTTTGTTATAATCACCTACTAGTAGTACAAATTTGTTTGGATTTGGGGTCCTTGTGCCGTTGATGACAATGGACAAGAGTTCACCGTTCTTTCTTGTACCTTCTGATAACAACTGCCAAGCAAATTATAACTTCCATGACAAATGCTTTTTATTCATAAGGTTGACTTAGGATTGTGTACTTGCATTGTGCTGAATTTGTGCAACTGAATTCTATTCGAGTTTGTTTTAGTTACCTACTAGTGCAACTCATTTCTCTACATTCCTCCTCAACATCTCAGTTTTATGTACCTCTTAATTATTCTATCACTCTTGATCACCTCAACGTTTTCTCCCAACTTCTCTCTCCATTCACTCACATTTATTTTGTTGGAGATGATCCAAATCCACAATACGTATTTTTAGCCTGAGAAAACAATCATACACGTTCGTTGTTTTTTCTCGTAGTAACACTTTTTAATGTCACAAAAAATAAAATTAGTAGTACAAAGCACCATCTAGGGGTAGGAATAGGCCAGACTGCTCGTCAGAGGCCTATAGCTCGGCCTACTAAAAGCTCGGTTCGGCCTAACTCGTTTAATAAATGGGTCAAGCTTGAGCTTTTTAAAAAGCCTATTAATTTAATTAGGCCAGACTTAGGCTTATAAAAAAGTCTATCAAGCCTATCAGGCCGGCCCGTATACCAGTATATTGCATTTTTTCATATTTATTATTTATATTATAAATATCAAAAAGAATTACTGATCATTTAAATTCTCATACCACAATTATTATTATTATTATATATTTGTGTAAACTGTTAAGGTTTGCTACTAATATGCTTAAGGTTAAGTATGGTTATTAGATTAAGTTTGAAATCCTTGTTGTTATCAGACATGATTATTCTTGAGTTGCTATCCATCTATAAATTTT
>Ga0315915_1005667_pt1 | contig 15508 bp, 6 predicted proteins | sample MpolbnodulesMG_FD_207738 | JGI IMG/M metagenome (GOLD analysis project Ga0315915, IMG submission 207738) | Medicago polymorpha root nodule microbial communities from Los Angeles, California, United States - branched nodules | ecosystem: Host-associated > Plants > Roots > Nodule | place: USA... | reverse complement strand
CCCTCCGCTCCGTTAAATTCCCTCCCCTCCCCTCATAATTCTCAAACCAAATGGACCCTTAGGAGGGGAGGGGAGGGATTTTAACGGAGCGGAGGGGAGGGGAGATATATTAATTAAAAACATGTTTGGTTCACAAGGGGAGGGGAGGGGAGGGGGAGGGATTTTAAGATTATTTTACTGTTTTACCCTTAAACTTAATTAAATAAAAGAAACTACTTGTTTTTACAATTTCAAAGACCGACAAAAGACAAGTACACATCTAAGCCGCTTATTTTATCTCAAACTGACTCATATATTTTGCACAACAAGACATGAATCAGTGAATTAACTGTGAAAAAAAAAAGGAACAACAAGTAATAATAAGCTGAATTAAAATAAGATAATAATAATAACAAGGTCGTTGACAACAACAAAGTAGTAGTATGAGTAGTTTGTACATGTAACAAATAAAGTGATAGATAATATAATAATAAAAGTTGTTACAAGAAAAATATAACAAAATAATAATAAAAATTGTTACAAGAATAAGATAACCTAATAATAATAAGATTGTTACAAGTATAATAACCTCATAATAATAAGATTGTACAAAGATAATATAATCTAATTATAATAAAAGTTGTCACAAGGTTAATACTGAGATTTGAAATTAATTTAAGAATAATTATGACAATGCAATAAAATTTTAAAGAGATTTGCTCCCCTCCCCTCCCCTTCAAAACTCTCGAACCAAACAGACCCTTAGTCGACATGCTATTTTTCTTAAACATATAAGATTTAGGTTTTTTTGCAAACCAAAAAAAAAAAAATAGGTTTTTTCAGAAAATCATTTAGCTAAAAAGTCATGCTACAAGCCATAAATAACCATGTTAGGCGTATTACACTAACATACTTAAGTAAATATGAATAATACTTTTCATTATTATTATTATAGTAAATTTTGTGTTTTGGAATAAACTACGAATTTGTTAACATTTTCAACTAATTTAAGTTTACTAGCTTATATTAATTTGACACAGTACGGAAGCGTAAGCTAGCAAGCGCTAAACCTAGATAGAAAAGAAACAAGTTTGCAAGCGACAAACTTGTAAAAATAGGGTTTCGGAATCCACCAGAAATTAAGAAAAACTCTCTAAAATATTATTGACTGAATAAAAGTTATCTCTTATGCTACAACTGTTAAGCTTAAATAAAAAAATAACAAACCACTAATGTGTCGAAAATAATAAACTGAAATAAAAACAGAAAATTACTAAAATTGTGCTAAAATAAAAATACTAAAGAAAACCTCCTACATCATAATTTTTCACATATTTAAATTTATTATTATATTTATAGTTAAAATATTATATTATATATCATTAGGTTCTCTAAAATGTCATGTTAAATATCAAAATGAAGTTTGATATCATTGAATTATTAGTTTGCAAGTCTATTTAAATATATGTTTTCTCTTTTTTTGAAGAATTTAAAATATAGGTTATATTCCTTCCAAAAAAAATATAGGTTATATTATTTATCATATGAAATAAGTTTAAGTATATTATTAGCTAGGTCATATCAAACTTTCGAAAAGATCACGACGAAACATAAAATTAAGCATGTGATAGACTAAAAGTCAGAGTTAAATCTTGAATTTTTGTGATCCTAAATTTAGGTCTTGCAAAGTATTGCAAAGCTTCATCCAACATATTTCTACCCCTATATTTCTACCCCTATATTGTCAACAAAATCATATTTAGGCTTATCGAAGGAGATTTTGGGCAAGAGAATGCCGAATGTTATTTGAGATCTTATGAAAAATGATCAAAAGTCACAAAAAGGAATCTACAAAGTTGGCTTGAAGTCAAATATTTTGCAATGGTTCCTCAACTTTCCCATTGTTATTGCACTTTTTGCTTCTCTTTGAGTTGAAAAACAAAAAACAGCCACACTCTATGTGTTCCCCTCTCTTTACCTAAATCAACTGTCGGTTCTTTTTCACTTGTCACGTTTATAGAAATTTGCGTAGAATTTTTTTGTTTTTATTTGTCATTTTTCAAGTTCAATACAATATTAATTATTGTTTTGACAATAATACTTTTAAGTATTTATTACATAGTGAAAAATACGAAGAATAAGTTATTAGACATAATTATTAAGAATATTATAGAAAAAAATCATTTTCTTTCTTCAATTTTATTAAAAATAACAACATTTATTAATTTCTTATTTTTTATTAAATAGTCTAATGATTAGAAATTCACTTTGTTAAGGTGAATAAGGGGTGTCTGAAGTTTGAACCCCGACCTCTACATATATTATATAATGTCTCTACCAACTGAGTTAAACTTACATAGACACATTTATTAATTTCTTTGTGTAAATAACTCAAAAAATGACAAATAAAAAGGGCTGGATGGATATCTATTTGTAATCAAAACTAAACCATAAAAAAGAGTCAAAGAGACATCCACCAATTTTTGCAGGCTAAGGGTCAAGCAAGCAGTCTAGTAGCAATTGAACACTTGATTTGTTTCCTTTCATATATAACGACAAAATATTAAGAAACACCTTGTGGTTGAAGTTGAACCAATCCATTTCTTTCTTTCTTTTCTCATGCATGTGTTAGAAGTATGACCACAGACATTTGAATGGATTAATTGTCCATATATGGGTGCTATAATATAATTAATTGGACGTGGACATAGGAGAGAAAAACTTGTCCATTCGTGTGAACATGCCGTGATAAATTTTAACTTCTTGGTGCTATATTTTTCTAGATTCAATTAATTCAATGGACTATCCAATAATTAATTTGCTGAATATGCAGAGAATTTGCTATAGATAGCTTGATTAATTTGGTCACGGTCCATCAGTGGGTCTCAATATGTTTCTGACTTTTTAATGTTGCTAATTCGTTTTATCCTATGATAAGATCCTTGAATTATGTAAAAACTAAAGTCTTTCATATTTTGCGATTTTTATTATAGAGTGCTAAATGATATAATAATTTGCAGAGAAAATAGTTGTTTTATTTTTATCAAGTTGTCTAATAGCTAGAGCTCATATATTTTAAATGTGGAGAAGTCGGGTGTCCGGGTTTGAATCTCGAACCCAACTTATAATATGCAATATCCCTACCAACTGAGCTAAGCTCACGGGGATTCAGAGAAAATAGTTGTTATTGCCTGTTTATGTTCACAACAGTGAGATGTTGGTACATCGATCTAATTTCATGTTGATAATTGGGTTTATTGGAAATCAAGTGTGAGTGTTTATGTCCCACATCGACTAGAAATGGAGCAAACGTTAGATATAGAAGAGAGGAGACCCATAAACTCATTGTCTTAGGATTTTGGGTAAAAGTGTGGTGTCTCTCTTTTAGCGGGTCCTAGACGTTTAACTCATTGCCGCTCCCCAGACTCCCTAACAGGGTTCTTTCGTCAGATTTTATGAAGATCTAGTTTTGTGCTTGAAAACAGTTATACACCATTAGTTTTCGTTGGGTTGTACCTGTGTCTAGTGTTTGTTTATTAGGGTTGATTACAGTTGTGTTATCCGTTAGAATGACCTACACTTTTGAGTAGATTTATTAGGTCAAGTTTACACCCTCCTTCTTTACACTTCTTTAATTTTACTAAATCTATTTTTTCTTTTGCTTAAAAAAAGTGTTGAGAAAAACATAAGTAAGACATAATGAAAATAAAATAAGAGTTGCGAGCAAAAATATGTTTTGATCTATGAAAGATGGACTTAGACTCAGACATCTACACACGGATAATGTATAATATACATGACACTAACACGAATACACATAATTAAATAAAAGATAATATTAAAGTTGTTCACTCCGAAGAAGGGATCACAATATGTTAGAGAAAGTATGTCTTGACCTTCTGCGTGACACAAGATTGCTATGAGCCAAACCCGCTAAAACACCTCTTGATCCTTCTGTGAAATTTTACCAAGACTCAGAAAAACGTTTGGTGATATTGCAAGCTACAAAAGATTGGTAGGAAAATTGTTGAATCTCACAACAACCAGACTAGACATAGCTTTTGTAACACAACAATTAAGTCAATTTCTTACTACATCAACAATCATTCATTATGAAACATCTTGCAGAGTTTGCAGGAGATTTCTTCTTTTTATTTATATAATAATTATTTGTCATTAAAAGAAAATTGTAGAGTTGTGAAGTATCTCAAAGAGGTTTTTAATTTTGAAGGGATTGAACATCCCTAACTTATTGGATTATTGCATATATTGATTAATGGGGCATGTTGCATTGATTCTAGAATGTCAACCTCAAGATATTGTTTCTTTCTTGAATTCTCCTTGATCTCTTAGTAAGCCAAGAAGCAACATACAATGTCATGAGTATATCTTCTGAAGCTTGGTATAAGGCATTGCCATTTTCTACTTGTGAGTTATAGCGGCTACTAAAGCTATTGAATAGTTTGGAAGTACATTGCACCAAACCTCCAACACTATATTAGGGCAACCAACGTGCAATACATATTGTGGCGAATCTAATTTTTCATGAAAGAATAAAGTATTTAGAAATCGATCGTCACTCCGTCAAAAAATAATTATGACGTCAAAAAATGCATCACGTGTGATTTGAACATATAAAATGACACATCTAAATATTAACTACGAAGTTTCCATCATCATTTAACGGTGTTTAATCGATTAATCTCTTTTTAATACATGAAAATACAAAACTGTCGCAAAAGTGTGTGTTACGCGTAGGAGATACTCCTTTAATATTATATATATGCAACATGGAAAACGTTTGAAATAGTAAACTTGAAAACAAAGAAAGAGAGGGGCCACATGCAGAAACCCACTAGCTACTTCTTAATTTGATTTATCAGTAGTAGTATAGTATATAGTATATGTGCTAATAAGACTAAGTTGATGTAAAAGAATTAGGCTGAAAAAGAATGACGGCAAGTGCTTTCCGGTCAATATACAACTTCTAATATTGACCTAATAAGAGGAAAAGAAATTATACAAACCCTAATAAAAGTGCTAAGTTTCTAGGCACAACAAACATCATACGAATTTTTCATATATGATGAAAAGAGACTTTTTCTATACGTGCAACTTCTATTTTTTTTTTTGTAGGAAACGTGCAACTTATAGTTAAAATATTCATTTTGGTTTAAAGGTTAAACCCAAAAAAGAAATTAAATTGATCTATTATAAGAATTTTTTAACGAAATTAACTAGCATTTTCATGAATTTGTAAAAAAGAAAGACCAGCCCTTGTAAAAAAAAAACTTGTGAAAGTAAAAAAGAATTATGACTTAATTTTCGGTACAAATTTCCCAATCTTATAAGGTGACATGTGGGTCCAATTAAGTCAAAAAGTAATAATATTGTTGTCGTTTTATATATAGTTTTATAATAATCATTTGATTTAGTATTCGTTTGGAGGAGTGGTTTGACTTTGAAATTTGATTTCAATCGTTTTATTGTATGATCAGGAATCCACCGTCGTCACCTATATTCCTTTTTTATATTTTATTATACTACTTTTGATTTATAAAAAAAATAATACAGTCACGTTCTTCTTATCCAGCTAGCACTACTCGTTTGGTGTTAAAAAATCTGAAAAATGATTTTAACAATAAAATTTGACAACAATTTAATATCATTTTCATTTCTTCTATTTAGAGAGATAAAAAACATAATGAAGTTTGAAAAAAATATATAAATAATAAATAGTTGTGGACTTATTTAGTGGTAGGACTCACTATCTGCTTTTTTTAATATCTTTTTTTAAGAAAACTTTTGTATCTCTCTCATTAAATGACATTCTCCATTTATTTTAAACAAATGAAGAAAATGCTTACTCAATGATAATATAATTCAAATATACACTTAAACAAAAACAAAAACTCTTATAATATGTCATAACTTGTTAATTATCCTGAACACATTTAATCACGATTTTCGACATCATTAACTTTATTTTCAAGCATATCTTTGAACAAATTTTTTGTTTAAAAGTATCATGTATATTTGTTTAAAATCATGATTAATGAATGCGATGGTAAGTGTGATTTTGAGTTCGAACCTAACACCATAAATGCAAGCTTGTTAAATCTCTTGAGCCGGATTGTCATCTATTGTAACCGTAAGGTTATCTAAATGATCATATTAATTTCTACAATCACATGTAAAAGATATTCAATTAAAAAATGACTAGTTCTCGAAGCTGCATGAAATTCTCAAATAAACAGTAAATTATATTTTTAAGAGTTTTTATATTGTTACATTATCGTAAACAAATTGAAATCCTAAAACTTCTTATTAAATTAAAGGGTCGTGCTAATTGGTCCTTCTGGACACTGGTTATGGTTAAGGATACCAAAAAGAAAGTTATTGAATATTTTTTTTACTTTTTATGCATTAATTACATAATTTTCAATACAATAACTACTGTATAATTTATTTTTTTAGCATCCTTAACAAATATTTCAGGAACACCTGTTAACATTTCCTTAAAATTAAAAAACATTGAGTTTGTCATCCAAACACCACTTCTTGATACAAGACCATGGTCTTTGTTTAATGTTCGCGTATGACAGCTCTTGAATTAATAAATAAGCAAGTGGTATATACATTTCCCACATGTCATGTGTCTCCTTCCACTCACTTTCCTTCTTCAACTTGAGTTTCTCAACTACTAGCTATCATCTATCTATTTTTATTAATATATATACATGCTTTATCTTAGTTCATGCACTCTTAAATTCTAATACCTTAAGCCACTTCTCTTATCTTTAATATTCATACTTCATTTTGTGTGTGTTTTGCTTCATACAATTCTTAAGGAACATAATTACTTTGGCTTTGAGTTTGAACAATATTTTTGGATTTATTTGGCTAACATGGATTGTTCATCATATATCAACACTTCCTTGGATCTCAACATTATTCCCTATAGAGCTCATGAAGAAGTTCCAGTAAGTTTAAAAACTTTAATATATATATAAGTTCATATAATATATATATCATTGTTTTATGTACTTTTACAAGCTCTTGTTTGAAATGCTTGGCTCACAATATTTTCATTGTTTATGTTGAATTTTAGAAGAAGGAGGTGGAAAGCAACTTTTTCTCCTTGGGGATGACCAACTTTTCTGTGAAAGATGAGGTTAGTTTAGTTTAACTTTAACCAATTGTTGAATTAGGCCTTGTTTGGATAGACAGCTTGATTAAACGTTTATAGTAGAACCACTTATGTATATTTCATTACAAAAAGATGAAATAAATTTAAAGCTTTCATAAGTTATCTTAGAGAGACTAGTTTAGTTTAGCCAATTGTTGTAGTATGCACTATTTAGATAAAGATCTTGATTATGCATTATTTCTAATACAAAAGATGAAATAAAGTCAAATTGTTTCCATATAAGCTATAACTTGTTTGCATAAGCTATCATGGAAAGCTTTTGAACATATATCATAAGTTGTTTTCTTAAGCTCTCTAAAACAATCGCACAAATGCTTATGTCAGTGGATAAACTCAAATAGGTCAATTCAAACTTGCCCTTAAATCAATAATTGATGATTAATTGTACATAGCTATTTCATATTTGATACCATTTATTTGAATGATGATTGTTTTGTTTATTAGTCCATTATAGAATGGCCCTTTTAGCTAAAACGCTTAATAATGAATCTAACATATGCTATTGATTCAAAATTTCAGTCCATTGATGAATTGGAGGAGGAACTAAAAAGGGTAACCTTAGAAAACAAGAAATTGGTGGAAATGCTCTCAGTGGTTTGTGAGAATTACAACACTTTGAGAAGTCATTTGATGGAATATATGAAGAGAAATCCTGAGAAAGAAGTTAGCACATCATCAAAGAAAAGGAAATCTGAAAGCAGCAATAATAACAATAGTAATTTGATTGGAATTAACAATGGAAATTCCGAGAGTAGCTCTACCGATGAAGAATCGTGCAAGAAACCAAGGGAAGAAGAAAATATTAAAGCCAAAATTTCAAGAGCTTATGTTAGGACTGAAGCTTCTGATACAGGCCTTGTAAGATACTTGATTTACATTTATTATTCCTCTAAATAGTCTCAAAAATAATGTTTTAAAAACCGAACTGGACATTGAACCATTGAAACCTCAAAGGCATAGTTCAATTGAATGGCTTTAAACTGCTCAAATAACTGAACTGAAAACAATGTTGGTTCACGGCTCAAATTGAACCGTTTGGTTCGGTTTTTAAAACATTCTTAAAAATACTAAAGTTTGTATACGTGTTGGAGTTTGACAATGTTTCTTTCTGTGTTTTCAGATTGTGAAGGATGGATACCATTGGAGGAAATATGGACAAAAAGTGACCAGAGATAACCCTTGTCCAAGAGCTTATTTCAAATGCTCTTTTGCTCCAAGCTGCCCTGTCAAAAAGAAGGTAAACCTAAGTTCTAACTTTTGATTAAGTGCGTGTTTGCTTTTACGTTGAATCAGAATTGATTTTATCTCCTACCAAACACAACTTTAACAAATTTGATTTTGTCTTGAGGCATATGTTTGACTAGAAAAGATAAATAGTATCGTTTGCGTTGAGTTGAAAAATTTACACTACTTTTCATATAAAAAACACGTATTCATAGTGAAATCAAACAAGCTTAAACTACTTTACTTCAAACTCAACAATAATGAATTCAATTATATTCAAAATTGCGTTTATCAAATGCTCATCTAAACGTGCACTACGAAGATTTTTCTCATGTTTGGTTATTTACTTATCCAGGTGCAAAGAAGTGTCGATGATCAATCCATGCTTGTTGCAACTTATGAAGGGGAGCACAATCATCCTCAACCTCCTCAAATTGAGTCAGCATCAGGTTCTGGCCGTAGCGTGAACCACAGTTCGGTACCTTGTTCGGCGTCACTCACCTCACCAGCACCAGCACCAAAAGTGGTTACACTAGACTCAACAACTTCTAAGAATAGTAAAGATTCCAAGAGTATTGAACCAAGAAAAGATTCGCCTAAGGTACCAAAGAATTTGGTGGAACAAATGGCTACTTCATTGACAACTGATCCAAATTTTAGAGCAGCACTTGTTGCAGCCATTTCAGGAAGATTGGTGCACAACAATTAAGAAGAGATTTCATGAATTTTTTAGCTTACTTAATTTCAACTATTAAGTATATTCCATAAATTGGATCAATTTTTTCTTTAGAGCAATAGGATCTCTATGTAAATACATAGAAGATTGAGATATATTTATCAATTTGATCATTTTTTGGGCCAAAGTATCTAGGATACCTCAAATCAGATTCCAAATTGTTATTGCAAAATTCTATGGATAAAAAAAAAAATTCTCATTTCTCAATATATACAGTACATAGTCTTCGGTTCAAATATTGATATTTTGAGATTTGAGGCTTTCTAGGGAAAAAGTTTAATAAGCATGCATTTGGTTTCACATTATGATTCAATTCATGTTCAATAAGAAAGCTACAAATTGATATAATGTGGATTTGATATGATTTATTTTAATTTAAATAATATGTGAAAACAAACACGTTTTTAAGATTCATATCGTTTTTTATTTCAAAAGGCACTAATTCTTTAAACTAAAGCAACGATTATGAATTTATTAAAAGCAATGATTTTAAAATAAAGTATATGAACCAAAAGTCTATTGTTCTATTACATCTTTGATCAAGAATGCAAAGAATATATCTAACTGAATATTAAGACTAACTTTGCATCCTATTGGACTATAATATCAGCTGTTAACTAAAAGTAATGTTTGTTAGTATTTGTGTAATAGTAATACAAATTGATTCTACTAACATCAACTGATTTTGTTGGGATCCAACTACGTTTTCAACAAACCAACCAAATTGGCCTAATGTCTCGAAGCTAGAAGTTGCAAGAGCAATATTTTAACACTGGTTTCACGAAATCATGTAGCAGGTAAAAAGTACTACTGATAGGTATTGTTTATCCTATGGTACTTGCTATTCAACCACAGGTGTTATTTTAAATGACATGAACTGATAATGTGAAGATTTTTTACACTGTCGATAAATCACAGCCATTGAATTGTGAGAATTATTTTACTTTGATCAAATTCAAATCTAACTTAATAGTCATACAAAGGACAACCTTGATTTGTTGACAGTGTAAAAAGTTTTACGGTGACAATGCGTCGAAGTTAATCTAAGGAAAAAGGTAGAAGAAATTCAACAACTATGACTATTTGGAGAATATCTTTTAATACACAAGAACATGAAGAATTACCAAAGTCAATTTGGTATTCAAATACAACTGCCTTCTGGCTATTTCACTCACGCATATCTGTATGGATTTTGTACACAACCTACCCAACTTCCCTAACAACTACCAGATTAATAACAACATATCCATTTAACCAAGGCCATTGTGCTAATAAGTGGAGGGACCTGATCCCCTGCAGTTGAAACATCCTACAGTAACCATAGTCAATAGATCTATACCATTGGATATAGACCAGATAGCTCACATCATGGTTTTGACAAATCAGAAACTCGGAATCTCAACTATACAATCTTGATCAACGGTTGAGATAACCAACTTAAGTGACCACTGACTGCAGCGAATCTGTTTCCTAAGAGGAGAAGCTCAACTTGTTCACAGATAGCAACAGACTGACATTGGTTGGATCCTCAATTGACTTCTCCTTGACCTTAGAGTTGAGGGAGCTGCTCTCTTTGCCTTCTGCTTCTGCATTGGAGAAGATACACTCCTTGAATCTGAAGCAGCCGATAAGGTGGTCATTTGTTAGTCCAGCCACTTGCATGAAAGTGTAGATGACTGTCGGTCCCACGCTCCTGAATCCTCTCTTTACGAGGTCTTTACTTATGAATTCTGCTTTTGGAGATTTGGCAGGTACCTGGCGTGGGTACCGAAATTGGCTGACTATAGGCTTATTGTTCACAAAGTTCCAAATGTAGCTGTCAAAGGACCCGAACTCTTCTATTACCTGCATTGGAATGAGAAAAAAATGTAGATAAAGACAATAAAAAACCATGAAGTTTGAATATTGTAACCTAGTTAGTTGAATTGAGAATTTATGTATTTTCAACCTAGTCTTCATTTCACAACACATATAATATGTGTGGGTCATGAAGCAGGTTTCTTTCCTTCTTCACAAAATTTTCCATAGTAGGTAGCAGCTAAGTTTGAAAACTAACATTCTAGTCTCATTCAATTCCGCTAGAGCCATTTGATTCAGAAGAAAAACAAACAAAAAACAAAAGATTGCAACTTTTGCACATGCTATACTTAAGATTAGAAAATTATGATGTCGGAGTTTTACCTTACACATCTGACGTGCATTTTCGATTATGTATCGCAGCCTGAGCTCTGACAACAATGAGCTGGCAGGACTGCCGGGTGCAACTATCTTTTTCTCATTCATTCTTGAAACAGCACATGGATCAAAATCCAAAAATACTTTCCTGTGTTCGTGGATACATCATAGCCATTAATTCAAAGCTAAATTTTTAGGGCATTTTCTACATACAACATCATCTGAATCCATCAAAAACCACATAGAAGCACATGAAAGGAAATATAATGAGCAAAATTTTCTGATTTAGGAGTGTAAAATGGCAACAGTTTAATTATATATCACAGAATATATAACAATACCGAAATAACTGCCTTTTGCCAAGAATGGTGGGCCATGAGAGTTCTGCCAAGGCTCCAGAGAAGCTGAGCAACTCAAACAGTTTCCTGCACAAAAGCCAATTTCTCACATTGAGACAGTTGCAACCTGGAAGCTGAACGAAATAGATTGTGCCAACACCATAACTAACCCACATACTTGTCATCGTGAATAGGAACTCCCCATTCTTCGTCATGAAAATCAATATAACATGGTTCTGAAACAAATGAGCACAAATAAGGAAAAATAGCAATTATAAGGTAACAAAATTTTTAATTTTTTTATATATAAAAAAACACACTCCAAAGATTAAACATTCCATCTATCCTCCTACTGTAGGCTAACAGCTATTGGAATTTCAGATGGCCAAAGCCATAGAAGAATGGAAGAAAATTAGTCATGCTAGAGGAAGTACAGTATCTTTACAAGACTTCCGTTGAGAAAATTTGCAAGAGAAAATAGCAATGATAACCAACAGCTTCAGTTACTCCACTACAACAAAATAAACTAAAGAGGAAGCAATTAAGGCAAGGAGAACCCTTGCATGCTATGAAGCTCAAACATGACACTGAAAAGCAACAGGACATGGAGTACACCAAACACTAAATATTGTAGGACATGCACAGCGGATACACATTGAGATCTAGGAGGGTAGATATTGCCTTACTCCAGCAAGTGAACAGACTGTTTCCAAGCTTTGATCGTGTAACCTCTGCGTCACAAGGCAGCAACCTTGCCATTGCGCCAAGGCTTGCCCACTTTCACACACACATACACATTTTTTAATAGATCAAACACACACACACATATGCAAGTTTCATGATTGACATTTTTCTAACGGTCCTAAACAAACTAGTCATTTTTGAACTAGCCATGTGTAAGTACAAGTATACCTTTTTCTTTTTCAAAATTCAATGTCCATAATGTATCCAGTGACTTCTTATATGAATGTGATGATTTTTGAAATGGAAAGTTATAGACGTATTGGACATATGTCCTCAAGATGGCATACAATTGTCTGTCAACATACAAACACAGCACCATAATGACGTGTTCGCTTTATAGCTTGCATAGTTGAATGTAATCTACTATAACTTAAGGCACAAATTAAGGGGTAGCCGGAATTATGAGATACCTTCTGTAAAAGCATAAGCCAGGTAGACTGGACTAACTGCCAAATGTTGATTTCCTAATGTAGGTTGAAAGCATGAATATGACGTGATGCAGATATGATATGATATGAGATGACACAAACACAGGATATGACAAATTTTTAGAGTTAAAAAGCATGAGCTGAATAGAACGTATAAAATTAATAAACTAAACTTAAATGAAAGAGAGAAACAATGCTTTAAATGTGAGCATGAGTTTTTATACACACAATAAGATGCTATTATTTATCCAATTATTATTGGTATAAATGTTCAAAAAGTATATGTGTAAAGAATTAGTAAATGAAGTTAGGAATATCTGAAGTTTCTGTCAATCAAGTGTCAACCAGGTACGATACCAATATATCAACTATTTTGAAGTTTTTATGCGTGCTTAACCAAAGGTATGAACCTTCCAAGCTATTTTGAAGTTAGGAATGTCTGAAGTTTCTGTCAATCAAGTGTCAACACAGGTACGATACCAATATATCAACTATTTTGAAGTTTTTATGCTTCCTTAACCAAAGGTATGAACCTTCCAAGCTAGCATTAAAAATGGTTGACTAATGAGCATCCATAACATAACCACATTTATGCAAGGAGGCAACTCACTGCAACCGTTGTTAAGCATATCAGTAGCAATCCCAAACTATCATAAGTTGCAATCTTTAAATCATAATCACTACTACGGACAGTCACGTCATGAAGAAAACCATTACATATGAGCCAAAGACTTTAGTTAGTATAATTCCTGCTATTTTACTGCATTGTATTCTTATAGTACAAAATACAAGATTCATAATAATTGTGGATGGACATGGAACTATTTATGCATGACTAATTATGATCCAGTCTTAAAAGATATGCAGTCTATTGCGATAGAATAATTTTTACTGTTTACGAATATTTATTTAATGGTGAGCCAAAAAGTAACATGAGTTTCCTTTGTAACAAAAAAAAAGACTTCGAAGAGTGGGAAAACCAACCTTGATAAATTGGCAGATCGAGAATCCAATTGGATCAGACATTTAACCGTTTATAATGTTTAATGTTCAATTTAATCGGTACAAGAATAAGCATTGTATCAATCAAGAGACCACAGTCATTGAGTTGTGTAGAAACATTAATTGGCAATTATCTTGTTCTATAGAACCCAAAAATGAATTTTACAGAGACATAATCTCATATTTTGTAAGGCTTTCAACCTATGAAATCAAAACCAAAACAATATCTCACGACCAAGCCATCATACTCAGCTCAAACATGATATGCTGTCTACAAACGGTCTGCTACGGCCAAAGTTCCACATGATTTCCATTTCAAATACTAATTAACTTACTATATTTATAATGACAAGGTGGCTCACTAAACCTAAGTACATTACAGTGTTATAAACAATGTTGTCAAATAATGGCTATTGCAGCATTATAGCACTACATCATAACACAATTTGAACAAACAGCTATTGTTCTAAGATACAGGAGTTAGCACAAAGTATTGACAAATTGTGGCTATAGGTATATCGGTGTAATGTAGTGGAATTTGAAGAAAATGCTATTGTTAGCGCTCAGCTATTCATAACACGGGTTTTAAATATTTCTTATTTGGTTAAGTTGTTTTGGATGGGGGAGGGGAACAAAATCCCTCCTCACTTAATTTTGGCTCTCTCCAATTTTGGCGGATTTATAGACGAGAGAATATGACTTTATAAAATCTTAAAAAACATCGAGTAAGATAATCTTACATTAAATGTTATAAGGGTAAAAAATGTAAATTAACATTTTGCCTTCACAAAAATCTCTCCTCATAAACCAAACAATAAAATGGTTATTAATTATTTCCCTTCTAAAGGGTTGGCCTGGTGGTATTGGCTTGGGATTTGGGAGTGTGCTCCTCCTCAAGGTCTCAGGTTCAATTCTCCCCGGAGTCAATTTGGGTCGGCTAATTTAACTTCATCAAAAAAAAAAAAAATTATTTCCCTTATATCTATTTTTTTTCCTCCTCTCTATGTTACCAAATATTTCCCTTCCCTCTCATCCATTAAAACCGCTCCTCCCTCCCATGTCCTATTCGAACCAAACAAAATTCTCATAAAAACGTGCTTGCAAGACTTTCCGCAGATTACTCATTTTCTACAAAAACCAATAACCAAGCCATATTCAACTAAGTGGGGTCGGCTACATGGAACAAACGCCGCCATAATGTTCTATCATATATCATAACCCTATCCAACTCATTAATCTCTAGAACTTACTTAATAGTTTTTCTAGTCTTCCTCTGCCTGTAGTGATTTGACTACTCTCCATCTTAAATACCTTCGTTACTATAGAATCTACAGGTCTTCTCTTTACATGCCCAAACCACCTAAGTTGAGTTTCTACTATCTTTTCACGATAGGGATAGGTGATACCCCAACTCTCTCTCTAATATTGTCATTTCTAATCCTATCATGTCTTGTCTTACCACACATACAACGCAGCATCCTCATCTCCGCTACACTTATTTTACTCTCATGTTCGTTCTTTACCACCTAACACTCCATCCCATGAAACATTGTCGGTCTTACAACTTTATGGTAATAAATTTCCTTCAGATTGAGCGGTACTTTTGTATCACATAAAACAAATATCTCATTGTCTACATTGAAGTTAATTACAAGTTACAATACAACCTTAC
>Ga0315915_1005666_pt1 | contig 15509 bp, 8 predicted proteins | sample MpolbnodulesMG_FD_207738 | JGI IMG/M metagenome (GOLD analysis project Ga0315915, IMG submission 207738) | Medicago polymorpha root nodule microbial communities from Los Angeles, California, United States - branched nodules | ecosystem: Host-associated > Plants > Roots > Nodule | place: USA... | reverse complement strand
CACAGAAGAAATGCTGTACAAAGGGATTGAAGAAATAGGACTATTGTTGCTTTAAACAAGTTTTGTGAATCAATTGAATAAAATATATGCTTTCTACATGCTTTCCCTAAATTCATTTTCCGTTACACTCCCACACAAAAACAATATATGGCATACAAACCTCGTCTTAGTACAACTGTGACAGGCCCTGGTAGCAGGGAATCAAGCAGACCATGAGGTAAATGATCAGTGAGGGCAAAGCGATTTATGTCTGGTACATCACCAACACAAATAGCTAGTGGGCTTGTATGTTTACGACCTTTAATCTCATAAATCCTGTTAACTGCTTCCAATGAGCTGCCAACATGTTCCAAAGGTAACAAGCAATTATTAATCCTTCAGAAAGCAATTGAATCACAATAGGTCTAAATATATGGAGACTATGCAGTGCAAATGAGATTTTAAAAGTACTGGTTAATCACATTCAAGTGAGACTCGCTTTATATTCAATTACTGAAATTTATTTTGCAAATCACTTGGTTGATAGTTTGCTGGAAAATAGTATATTCATCCTAAACCATCCTAAATGGTTTAATAAACAATTGACTTTCAGATAAGTCTTGAAAAATGCAGGGAAAAAAAATCATTTGAAAGCCTCCATTGACCTTTATATCCTTACATCCCAAAGGATAAAACACGCAAAGTTCCGGTATATAACTGTCTTAGTGCCATTATTTCAAAGCCCCTGTTTATTGAGCAGAGTTGCTTAAAATGTGTGGCTAAGTTTGGATTCACTTAACCTCGGTCAAGGAAAAACGTTAGTTTAAAGAGATTCCTAACTACACCATAAAATCATCTTTTTAACAGCAAACATTTTCTCTTGTATACACTGATGCTATTGAAAGGTTTGTTAACAAAATCGGCAGATGGCTCAGCAATTGATTTCCCCAACTCTTCCTACATGGTGCTGCAGAACTTTTAAATAAAAACTAAATTTGAGAAGTCTTTAGGTTAATGCTTGTTGGTGTCCAATAGCAGTCTACATCAAAACTATACCAGCAGCAAGTAATGTAACTTTGCGTAGCTTATCTTCTGCCCTATATCACACATTACTATTCCAGCAGCAAGTAATGTAACTTTGCATAGCTTTATCTCACAGTAATACAATTTAACGAATCCAGGTTCAGAAGGATGATTACACATTAGTTATTATATATAGTTATTTTAGGTGCTTGATAGGATATGGAACAAGGACACCAGACGCGTCAACACCCATAAATTTTTGAGAAAATGACATATTTCAATTGTAATCACAAGTGTCAGTGCCGGACACGTCTTCAATCAGAGGTGTTGGTGCAACAAAGTTGATAGCTATATGTTTTCTTATCAATTTTAATCATATTGTGTTTATAAAATGCATATATAATAGGATTTTATAAACAATTTCAATGCTATACAGGCAATCGATTTTAAGCACAAATTAAAATAACATACATACCAAGCATCACAAGCAAATCCATATAGTGTATCAGTGGGAACTGCAATGACCTTCCCAGCTTTCAAAGCTTCAACTGCCTCTGCAGCATAAGCATCTGTTGCAGGATGAACCACACCAGTCTTAACATCAAGACCCAAGTCACATCTTTCCATACTCCAAGCCATGTTTTTGGAGAAACCCCTTCTAATCCTTTGATTCTGTGGCAAACGTCGAACACAGGCCAACCTACACACCCCTGAAATACAATTACCAATATGAAGAATTAACAACGACCCATATAAAAATTGAACATTTTTGTTGTTGAATATCATGAAAGGAAGGATTTTTAAGCATGATATTAAAGTGGGTATATGTAAATAAAGTAAGAATATGAGGAATTTGGAATGACACGCCAAGTGTTTGATAAAATGTTGAAAAGAAAGAGAAGGAGAAGAAGAGACTGACAGTGGTTGTGTGAGTGTGACTAAAGTGCACCTCGTAAGAAGGAAGTGTTGACTATGGAGGAGGATACGTTCATCACTGCCTTGTGCTTTTCCTGATTTGGGTTGTTTAATGTTTCGGATAAATTCGGTGTTTTAGAAATTATTATTAGAGGGATAAAAAGGGCCGTACGTATGAAATATACTTAATAAGCAAAAATCAAATGCCAGATATGAAGTAGTAAGGGAAGAAAAATAGTTAAGTCAAGGATGGATTAGGATTAGGATTAGGATTAGGATTACGAATACTTTAAACCTGTAATTTACTCTAGAATTGAAATTCTGTTGAGTTGATGAAGGAGGAAGAAAATTTAATTGCTTTAGTAGTATCAATGATTTCTTTTCTAGGAGGTTTTTAATGGAGTGATTGACACTAGTATTCAAATTTGAGGAAAACAATATATGAACCATTATTTACACTTGAATAGAAGGTTGAACTCTTGTAGAAGGTCAACAGCCTCTAGTACTAGGAAACCGAAAGTGTCAAAAGCAAATGGTATAAAAGCATGTTGATTGTCAGAACACGCTTTCTCATGTTTGGTCACTTTGCTTGACGCAACTTTTAGGGCTGCATGTCCTACGGTGAAAAGGTCCGACTCCTAATCCCACAAGTGGTGGAACCTCACTCAAATCTACACAAGCATGTTTTTCACCTACACATCCGTACACCATAACGTATCCAATAATGTGTGATTAATGATAATCAATTGCCAAGATAAGTTGATACCATTGGTTGAGTTTTTTAAAATTCATGTTTGCCCGTGTTTTCTTTTTGTTAGTTAGCATAGCGACTAAAAAAATTCACCTAGTGAATACGTGAGGTATTTGATGTTCGAACCTTAAATTATGCATCATCATTATCAAGTGAGCTAAGCTCATCAGGATTGGGCGGATTTTTAATTACTCTATAAAAAACTTTGAATTCTAACTTTTTTTTTAATGAGAAATATAAAGATTTTAATTTTGAACGGATTTTAAAGGTATAAAATAGATGATATTAATATCCAAAATTTGTTCAAATTACTAAGAGCGAAAATACCTTAATTTTGAAATTTGTTGTAATAAATCAATCTTCAAATTAAATTCAAAGTTATTTTTTATAAGGATAAACCAAAATTCGCTCAAATGACGATAATATACACCATTTAACCGGTTTTTTTGTTTTGGTTTTATATCAGAATGGTAAAAATCATTCATTTATTTTCAGATGCTAACCCATGCAATAAGAAGAATATTATTGAAGGAGTTTTACTTCTCAAAAAAAACTATTGAAGGAGTTTTAAGGAAAAGATTCCTAAATTGATCTGGAAAATTAACTTAATCACTAACATTTGCTCGTAAAAAAAAAAATTTGTACTCTAGGTTTGACTGCTAATAATATTGATTAACTTTTCAATCATAAAAATATAACTTAACCTCTCCTAAAAAAAATTATAACTTAACCTAAAAGGTACTCCCTGGTTCTATTTATAAGAAACAATTTACTTTTTAGATATATTAAATAATTTAAGTATTTAGTTTAGGTTCTTAACTAGATACATACATTATTCAATGTATCTAGATACATTAAATAATTGAAGTATTCGGTTTATGTTCTTAACTAGATACATACATTATTCAATGTATCTAAAAAAATTAATTTTCTCTTTTAAATAAGATCGGAGGAAGTATATATTAATATTAAATTAAGTCATTCTTTGATTTTTTTATTGGAACACTATCGAAATAGATCTTTGATTCAACAGTGAGATGAAAGAATTTTAAAAAGTGTTGTGTTTGGTTCATAGAGAGAAGAGGTTTTAATTATTTTTTTTGAAAGATTATTTTAAATTTATTTGGTTCATCAAAGAGTGGGAAGAAATTTTAATTTTTAAAAGAAAATGATAAAATTACATTTTACGCCTTTATCATATTTAATATCAATCAATTAAATAAAAAGACATTTAAATCAAAATATAAAACCAATCTTCTCTTCACTACAAATCCTCCCATTTTGAAGAGGAGCAGTTTATAGGGAATTTGATCCCCTCCTTTTCCCTCTCCTATCTTCCAAATATAGTATACACTAGTACTACACATAAAGCACAACAAATGCTTACAGCAGTGGCAGAAAATATGCTTAAAGCAATTATTTTAATTCAAAGAAACTTATCATATTCTGCTTTTCTGGTCCACATTCATTCGTGTAACCAAAAACGAACCAATTTGTCACTATGGATTGCAGACACGAATTTTTTATTCTCCCCAACATAAAGGGAAAAGCATAGCAGATAAAGTTTACAGCACAATTCAGTGTCAGCTTGAATAAAAAGCAATCTTCTTTATCTTGGTGATATAATATAGCAAATTCTATGTGTCACATAAGTTGGGCATTGGTCTTGTCATCAATGAAACGCAGCACAAAACAACACCAAATACGATACTGACAAGCAAACACTTGTAATAATATTATAGCGTGTTTGGTTTTGCTTTTCTTCACCGCGTTTTTGCAATGATTTTGAGAAGCTAGTATTTGTAGCTTCACTATGAATGCAAGATTCTAACCAAACATGGAAATCTCATCGTATAACTAAACGAGGGTTAAGAAAATATAAGTGATTGGTCACAATTACATTCGTTGGTAACATATCGCTATTAAACACGAAAACACCTTCAATCTCAAGTGTCCATGATTAAATGACAAGTGTTTGATCAATCACAGGCAGTATAATTATCACAAGTTATTATTATTATCATCACATGATACACATTAAACTTTGCTGAAAAGTGAAGTAGTAAAACTAACAATTGATAGATTTGCTAGATTGGAATAATTAAATTGTAACATGTTATAATTTGCAGTATTTCCTCCATAAGCAGCACTCCAAATCGAAGATGTGGAAAATCTGCTCTAGTCCTAGAAAATAGAAGGAAATACATCTCCATGGCAAGTAAAGTAACTACATATTGCATTTGGCAATGCTCATCAATGATCAAACTCTAACACAACCTAACAAACACATTTCCTCAACCCTTCACTCTCACTTTGACCTAAAGCAAAATCATTGTCTCACCCAAGCCTACAAAAAAGAAAGCCAAAAACCCTTCTGGTTTTCATGTGCTGAAATATCCATCAGTACCTACGAAGCACAAACAATCCTCAGATTAGACGTGTCCTGGTGTCGGACGTGAATTATGTGATTTTCACAAATTATTTGCGGTGTCGGCGTGTCAGTGTCTTGTCTAGTGTCCATGTCTGTATTTGTGCTTTATAGATCAGTACAAATAAGCAAACAGAAATTCCATAGCAAGAGAAGCTATATTCATAAGCTGTACAATGAAGTCCCATATAGATGTGTGATATAAGTTAAATTCCCTACCCTATACACAATAAGTTCAGAAGCCACTAGCTTTGTCATGAGAAGCACACAAATATTAGTTCAGCTTTGACTTGAGTCTAGTTGATTTTGCACTATAGATTGATTGTGGTTGGATTGGCCTGAACGTGGCGTGGTTACAGTTAGAGGCTGTTGTCCTGCTTGTGTCATCGGTAGAGGGCCATGTTGTTGCTCTAATGAAGCCTGCCATCTCCTTCTCCATCTGAAAAACTCCACAAGCATTGAACTTCCACTCATTACTACACCAAAACCAGCAAATGTTGCAAGAAGGATTGACAGAACTGCTTGCACATGAACCTGGAAGTGACAGATATCATAAAAAATCAGAAATCAGGATTCTAATGCTTTGTAGGGCTTTTTCTCTAGTGAAAGTTAGATGTAAGTTTAGATACTCATTCATTAGAATGAATCGGGATTCGTAGGATTGAATTAGGATTGAAGATGAGCATTATCAATCTTTTTCTCAAATGAAAAGTATAGGTAATAAGAATATAGTTTGCGTAGAAAGCGGTTACCAAGGAGTAAAATATATGCGCGAAGAGAACCACCAGAGCAAACTGGAAGGATGCATAAATCCATATGAACCTGCTCATCACTGGACACAAAGTTAAACAAAATAATGTCAGTGTTGTGGCATAAATGAGTGAAACTCAACTTAGCATTAGCATCATGAAAATATTGAAATCAGCAAGATTAAGTATAATCACATGTATCGATTAGATTCAATTTACTATTGAATCGAGATACAACTTGCATGTATCGTAAGATACTGATAACTTGGATGACGAGTTCTCTAAAAAAGTATATTGATAATATTTATCAATGTGTTGCAAACCTACCCATGGTTGAAGATGTCATGGAGGAGAGCAGACCTAATACACATGAAAATGGAAGAGATATGGCAATTGCACCAGTTCCCATTTTTGTCACCTACAAAAAAGAGAAAATCAGAAGCCACTTTAGTATTTAATAATTTAGAGATTTTTAAGAAAAGAAGAAGCTATTTTTTGTACTAGACTTCTCAGAAAATTATTAAGAAAATTTCAAAATTTGACAGTTCATTGTTAGAGAATTGTTTTTCTTACCAACAGTTGCTCAAGAAAACAAAAATAGGCCAACATGCTAACAATGACAAGCACTGGAACTTCCTGCCAAACCCTATAAAATTGAGCAGACAGATAAAATGGTTCATGATTCTTGAAGATTTTATGATATCCATGAACTCCTAATCGAAGCATATAGGCATAGCTCACTCATTCATTGGAAATCAGAATAGATCTTTATTGGATTTGGGATGTGTGCGGCCATATCTGGATCAGACGGTCTAAAATCTAAAATACCAAACTTGAAGTCTGATCAGACGATCCAGATGTGGCTGATTGCGTGCAGTTACACAGCACACAAGCCAAATCCATCTTTATCATACAAAACTAGTATATACTTTTCTGAAACAAAAGTCGACATGCCTGTACCCGTTTACATCTTCAAGCTGAGCTCGACTTAATCCACCATTCCGATTTCGAACACTCTGGATTCGTAATAGAGTGACAGGAAGGTTTGTAACCTCGTTTTTGCAGACATCACATGTCTTGTTGCCCTTTATACTAAACCATTTAATAGCACATTCTTTGTGAGCCAAAGCAAGTTCACCTTTACAGCTACATTCCAACTTGAAGGTCTCACCTCCTTCACATAATTCAACCAGACAGATTCTACACACCGCCTCTTCTTCAGGTATATCTTCACCATCATCATCATCATCTTCGATTTCTGAACCAAAAAAACATTTGAAAATAAAATTCTTCCATTTTTCATGAATGCAGAGGCAAGTGTTAGTAATGACATATATATTGACTATACCAGCATCCTTTGGCGGGGACGTGTTCAACAATTCATTTCCTTCTTTTATTCGAGGAGTAGAAGGAACAACGCGAAAAAACGAATCCATCCTCCTTATACTTTTGTCCTTGTTGTTGTTGGCAGGCATTGAAAGAGAACGCGCTATCTTTCGCCGAGTCTCTTTTTTCTGCAAAAGAAACCAACAAGTTAAAATGATGGTAACATTGTTATTTTTATAAGATAAGTTGAAAGCAATGCTTAAAATCATACACTCAGAGGACCACCAACACTTCCATTTCCACCATGAGTAGATTCAGGGTTTGAATGTCCAATTTCTCCTAATGGCAATGATGAAGTTCTTTTCATCCTAGGAGTAAATATTTTACCAAGTGACAATGATCTTGATATTAAAGGCTTTTCTCGAGTGCTGGAAGAGGAAACTTCCCGAGTTGGTGTATTCGCCTTTTCAATATCTGCCGGTGTCCTATACCTGAAACTCAATTTTGGCAGCATCTTTCTTATAGATGATTTGCCTTTTGGTGTTGCAGATCCAGGAGAATTATTTGTCGGAGCATCAACCGAGCGAGAAGTCATAAGAAAATTCACTCTCTTGGGAGTAGGAGTTGGAGTAGGACTTGGTGTCATTGGCATTTTGATTGCAACAAAATCTTCTGAACACTCTTCTGGTGTTCTTGATGGTATTTCTAGGAGAAGATTTTGTTTCTTCCTGGGAGGAACATGTGATGTTTCTTCAGTTATACCCATTGAATCATCATCATCCTATAAATACAAATTGAAATGGACACAATAAGTGATGCAAGCAATGAAATATATTTGAGCTTCATAAAAAAATCATAGTAGCCTATTTTCCTAGAGTTATCTTAAAATTCACTGAGTAAACCGTCATTTTGGTCACTAAATGTGAGGCGTTTTTGCTATAGTTCTTGAATGTATCAAAATTACAATATCATCACTGAGTGTGTGTTTTGTTAGTAATTTCACCGGCCTTGTAACTAATAAAAGACACATCTTATAACCAAACCTACGAGAACGAAATTGACTAATAGAAGAAGTATTCAATTATGATTGTCTAATTTTCATAATCACTCTCACATTCATAGACTAAAATGACTATTTACTCGAAATTCACAAAACTACAATACAATTGAACTGATTAAAAGTGGCCTAGTAATTTTATCTGTTTCTTAAGAGAAATGATAGTTGTACAACCACTTTATTACAATTTTTTGACAACTTTCTTTCTCATACTCACATTATATTCTTATTCTCTCTCTTCATTTCTCTCTCTCTCTATTGTTTTGGACCAATGAGAAAAGAAAATATGAAAGTTGTCATCAAAGTTGTCACAAATTGTTGTACATATATCACTACTCGTTTCTTAAAAAGCAGATTCTCCCATTCCTCTTCACAAACAAAGTACTAAAGTTTTTGACATGGTATTTTTTAAATTTTTTATTTTTATTTTTATGTAATGACTAATAGAACAATGCAAAAAATATAATCTTATACATTAAATATCTGCATGATGACACATTTACCAAATTAATTAGAAATCAAAGAATCAAATTTACTGTCAGAAAACCAAATCATTGATGTTTGGTAACAGATATCAGCTTGAGATCATTTATATTAGCTCAGTAATTTGATATTCTAACTGATATGTGTTATCAAACATCAGTGGCAGTGGCTGAAACAAAGTTGAAAAGGTTTTCAACATCACAATTCAAAGTAGAGTAAACAAAAAAAGATCAAGCTCCAATTTTTTTGGAAAACAAATTACAAAATAATATTAAAATTTGAAAACCAACAAAAGGGTCTATTTATTATAAAACAAAATTCCAGAAAAGCATAACCATTGGTTTAATTAAGTGTTGGTGGAACATATCTAATATAGCCACAAAAAAACACAAACCTTAAAAAACCTTAGTAAGAAGAAATATCACTCTAATAGAACCAAAACAAAGAGAAGATGAAAGCAAAGCTAAGAAAAAGAAAAAAGTTGAAACAAAGTACCTTGTGAATAACAGGAAGAGAAACTGTTCTTCTGCAAGAAGTATCATCATCATCATGTTCATGATCCTCAGCGACATGTTTATTTTCTTCAGAACTCATTTTGCTATTTGCATAAGAATGAAAATAGAAACAAAGAGCAAAACCAGAATAACTTGGAATTTTAAAAAACAAGCAAAATAAGCAGTAGTAGTAAAAAATATGTAAATTTCAAAAACCAATGATAGCCATACCACTTAGTTAATAGTTATTGGCTAGTGGATGGTATGGTAGTAATAATAATAATGAAAGAGACAAGAATGTGATTAAGATTTAAGCACACAAACCAAGTTATTTTGTTTGCATTAATGACACATAACACAATTTGGTCACTTCATCAGTACTGATGTTGTTGTGTGGGGTAGCCTGTTGCCACTTTCTTTTGAGTCTCCAGTGCGCCCGGACTTTGTACCTCATTCTCTTGGCTGCTCACTTTTCAAATAATTTTTTTTTTTTTTATACCCGTAATTCGGATAGACAACAACAACTTTTTGAATTCGAACCTAGATCATGACATTCGGTATACCTGTATTGTGTGATTCTTAATAAACCGTAATCATTAGATAATTAAAATTATTGACAATATGTTTCGTTAACGTTGCATCAAAATTGAACTCAAATCAATTTTTTATTAGTACAACTTAATGATACTTTATTTCTTCAGTTTAGAAACATAGTGGTTAGATTCACAGACTATATAGAAGTACGGAGAAATGGAGAATTTAGAGTTCAAATCATAACCCTTACATTACAATGTTTATAGAACTACCAACTGAATTGCATTTACATAATCAATTTAATGATACTTATCGAATCTCATTTGTGAGACTTTGCGGAGGAAATGTCACATGACATTGTCCAATCAAAACATGACACGTGGCTTTCTCACTTTAATAAAAAAAAGTGTTTGTTGGACAATGTTATGTGACATTTTAACCACAATGTTGCACATTTGAATCCGATACTTATTTGTAAAAAATTAACTTAATGATACTTTTTTTAAAAAAAGACTTAATGATACTTATGTAGCTTTACTTAGAGTCAAAAGAATAAAGAAAAAAGTGGGTAGAGAAAGTTAGGTTGAAAAAAATAAAAGATGCAAGCTTTCAATCACGTTCACACTAACCCCTGATCCTCCATCTCGACAGTGTTTGGATCTCATGTTGAACACGGTTCATTTAGCTGCATGATCGTTGAATCCAAAGTTTTTTTTTCTTCCTGTCTGATAGGATGCCGGAGTACAATTGTGTGCGGTACAATGGTTTTGATCATGAAAACACAACTTTTCATGAAAAAATTAAGATGGCGGAAGAGAAATAATATTTATACAATCATTTTGTGACAACTTTCTCTTTCATACTCACACTATGTTTATACTTCCTTTCTTTATTACTTTGGTTTTCGTAATAATATGTAATTTTATTTTTTTATAAATTTATGATTGTCTCATAAATTGTCATATAAATGATTCTTCAAATAACACACCTCATAATGAAATGATGTTTCATTCTAAGATAGAGAAGAGTATAAACTAAAAACACGTATAAGGAAATTTATATTTATCTTCTAGTATGATTCGAATTCGTACTCTAGAATCAAGATACATCATTTTACCGCTAAATTAAACTCTTATAGTTTCATGATGATAAAATATCTAATTATCTTTTGGATGAATTTATCTATTGAAAAATGGTAGATTCTATTATAATAATAATTAAAATTCAAAATAAAAAAAATGTAGAGAAAATTAAAATAAATATTTATTTGAATTACTTCATTAGATTTTTTTATGTTACTAAATTCCTTTTTATTGGAAAACAAAGGGTTAAGATAACATAAATGTTAAAATGTAAATCTATAGTTTGTTTTTTGTTAAAGTAATTTAGTACGTGGTTGGATTCACAGACTTTTAAGTATGGAAAAGTGGAGAATTTAGGATTCAAATTCTTTGTGTTATTATCAACAATCGAGTTGAGATTACGGGACATTCATAGATATATGAGTGAGATTATTTATTGTTAAGAAATATATGAGTAAATCCATGGTTAAATTTTAAAATAATATTATCGTGCCAATTTATAGTGTAGTATAGGTTACGCAAAGTGTGTTTGATGAAATATATCTCCTTCATGCCTCTTTTGGTATCAATAAATTGGTGATAGCATCTAAGTCACGCAACTTGCCATATTTGTGACTGTTTGTGGAATTATACACACTTTGTATTCACGCAATTATCGTTCGACAGATTATTATTTGGACAAATGGGTGAAGTTTCGTGACTGGGACAATGTAGCAAGGCAGTACAATATTGATAGTATTAGCAAAAAAATTAAAATTGAGATAGTAGGTCAAATCTAGCTCATTGACACTTTGAGAGGTTGTTAGGTTGAAAATATTCTTACTCGGGTTTGAATTTGACCTATAAACTCTAAATTTATAGGTGGTATTATCACAAAGTTTTTTTTATTTTATTTTAAAAAATTCAAATAATTTAGCAACCTAGAATAATTAAACATGTTTATCTATCCAAACCTAATAGAATTATTAATAACATATTTTGCTGGATTAAAGCCCTGTTTGGATTAGCTTATTTTAGAGCTTATGCAAATAAATATGCTTTTATGTATTATTTATAAGCTTGTTAATGTAGTTTATGATAAAACGGTTTACGAAGGTACAATTTTCGTTATAGAGAAGTTATAAATTAAGATAAAAACTTATTTATTTACATACACTCTTTTTCATAAGCTCAAAATAAGCTCAATGCAAACGAGATCAAAGAGCTAGACTATTTCCATATCTCCTACTCCTGCTGTGATAAATATAAGCAAACGTTAAAATGTATTTGACTCAACTTTAAACCAAAAGAAGTGCTCCATTCGGTCTCAAATATAAGAAAAGATTCATTTTTTTAGGTTTATTGAATAATTAATGTATCTGCTTTACAATGCAGACCAAATACATTAACTACTCAATGAACCTAAAAAAAGAAATCTTTTCTTATATTTGAGACCGGAGGAAACAATAGTGTTTGAGGGAGTTAGTCACCGGTAAGTTAATCATAATTATGTATGATATGTCCGTGACGGTGGTTTGTCACAAATTAAAAGGCTTTGATTATAAGTAACATTAAAGACATATATTAGCATATTTTTTATAAGGAATTTTAAACCTCGCCTCTTTGCTTTGAGTTTCCATTGCTTTATCAAAAGAATTCAATTGTGTGCCAACTAAGGAACAGGAAAAAAGAAGAACAAAAAATCATTTTGAGATCTGTTAAAAAAAAATAATAATTAGGAAAAGTGGTGTGTACAACCCCACATATAGGTTATTAGTGGATATATGATCAGCACATAATAAACTTTTTACCAGGAACCTTATGATTGAGCAGTATTTAACTGCACACCACTATTTATCATAAAGTTGGTTGTGATTTCCATTTCTCTTTTTAATATTCTCATATCAACTTCAGGTTGTAGTTAATTCTTATACTAACAATAAAAGTTATAATATTTGCTAAAAAAAATGATAATAGACACATGCACTATTAGATAGCTAGACAAGTTAACAATCCTCTATAAAAAAAATAAGTGAACACTCCAACACCCATAAACAAAGTCTTGTAAATATTTATTTAATTTAATAATAGTTTGGATTCAAATATAGTAAAAATTCTAAACCAAGATGTAGTATAAGTGTCGTTCTCACTGTTTTTCAGAAAAAGACTTTTTTATCTTCAAAAAAAGCTGGTTTTTCATATTTTTTTTTAATAAACATGCTTATAACATTTCATTAATAATAATAAATTCAATATAATTGAGTATGTTAAAATAAACAACGAGACTAGCGAGAAACGTGGCTTCCCCAGCAAATGCATGAGAAGCTGCATTTGCTTATCCTCCTAGCAAACTCCACCCTTTTAAATACCGTTGTTTACTGTTATATAAGTTTTATCCATAGTAAAATATATTTAGATGTTTTTTTAGCAAATATATTTATTAGATGTATCAATTAGTATTTTTATATGTAATTTGTAAAATCTTTAATTAATTATTTATCTCCAAATTACTTTCATTCTCCAAAATGAAAAGAAATGAGGCAACACATACATTATTTACTTATTGTAGGGTAAAGATAGATCATATTCTCTTGATGTTTTTAACTTTTTATGTTCTCTCTATGCATTATTATTATAAAAACAGATTGTTCCTTTTATTATACCTTTCACCTTTTTTTGCTTCCCCCATAGTTTTAAATTAAAGTATCAAACAAGGGGCTGGACAGAAGCATATTGAGTATGTCCATATGATTATCTATAAAGTATAATCAAACCTTTTACTTTTACTTTTGCCTTGAGAGATCTTTATCATATTGTAGTTTTATTTGACTAAGTTAAATAACTCAACCCTAGAGTCAAGAGTTTGCTTTATCCTCCTAGAAAAGCCATTCAAAATTTTATAGTAACAAATTTACGTACACTTATTAATAATAACTTTAGAAACACACAACATTCTTTAAATGTACATGATTTGAAGCTTACTATAAGTCAAGCCACTTTAAAACTTGATGCTTGTATTGATGATGTATGCACTATTAATGGATGATATGTGTCTCTTAAATTTATGGATGACAAGCAATAAAGCATTATGGATCATAATATGTAGCCTGCCACTATCACCGACTCAAATAATTTTTCCCGTAAGAAATGGGGGAGTCATATGTTTGTTGAGATGTCATGGTACCATAAATGCTCTTTTTTCATTATTCATTCCCAATTGCAGATGATTTCATAACCACATGCCTACTATTTTTGTGTAAACAATCCTAACGTAACTGCATCACTCAAATATTTTGACACCTAAATCGGAGCAAATTCTCCTTAACCATTTTAACGTTTCTATATATCTAAAACTCTAGTTTGAATTTGAAATCTTTGTTAAGTTAGAAGAGATTAGAGTAAGAAAAATATTTTTCCCACACAATGCAACATCAACATCATATATTTAGAGGTTGTTTGACAAAGTCGATTTTCAAGCTTATAACACATATTTATAACTCATAAAACAAAAATAGTTTTATTTAACTTATTAGCTCATATGACCCGTATTGCGTGTCTAAATAACACTGTTTGAGCTAAGGTCTTGTTTATTGATCCCAAGACAAATTTGGTACATTTGATTGATAGTGACACCACACTATTAGCATATCAAACCAGATTCAATAACAATTAGTAAAATAGTAATTTAAACTCTAGTATTTTTCTGTTACAATTTAAAATTCAGTAAGCAACGGGGAAAATAAGATTTTTTTTGTTCTTCTTAAATTTGAATCCTCTTGTATTTAAATATAACGTGAGAGGTGTGACACCCAAGGCTGACGAAGACGGGGAGTGGTTGCCGGTGCACAATGCACGATAATGAGCGGCTCCCGACAGTTTTTAGACGAACTGAATAATACCGGAATGAGAGGGATCCCGAGGCCATGCAGTATGAGACTGCATGGTTGAAGGAAGACTTATAAGAATTGTTTGGTACTGTAACAACCCGATTTTCGTTAGATTTATTTTAATTGCTTTTTATTTGTGTTTATTTGTGCTTGTGTGTGATTAATTGTCTCTGTGTGTATTTTGGTTGAGATTAGTGGGATTCGATGTTAGAAGGGTATTATAGCCATTTTAGACTCAGGGGTATTTTGGTCATTTGTAAGCAAGGGTAAATTAGTAATTTCATAGGAGGATTATTTGTAGTATTTCAGGTGAGAACCATTATTTTTACTAAGTTACTAGTGTGGTTGTGGTAATTAGTTAAGAGCCGGTAATTATTCGATAACTTTTAACCGTAAGTGAGTAAAGACGTTGTGAGTTAGTTAATGAGTGTCTTGAACCCATTAAGATATTTTGAGGGTTAAGCCCATTAAGGTAGAGCCTTTCTAAACCCATGTCATAAGAGAAATTAGGGTTCTAACATTCATTACACATAATTTTTGAGAGAGGTAGAGAGAGAGGTAGAGAGAGAAAGAGTTAAAGGAAGAGAAAAAGGGTAAGAAGAGAAGAGCTTGATGATCAAGAAAGGGGTAGAGATTCAAGGAGCTAAATTGAAGCTAATGCTAGGTTTGTGTTCAATTGAGGTAAGGGGGCTAATGTTCTATCATAATCTCTTAGTTGTAATTTCTTTTCTACTTATATTCAAAAGTGCTTAATTGTGAAAAGTGATTATTGTGAATTTAATTGGTGAAATTCGTGCTCTTATGTTAGTGCTATGTTTGGGT
>Ga0315915_1005665_pt1 | contig 15509 bp, 9 predicted proteins | sample MpolbnodulesMG_FD_207738 | JGI IMG/M metagenome (GOLD analysis project Ga0315915, IMG submission 207738) | Medicago polymorpha root nodule microbial communities from Los Angeles, California, United States - branched nodules | ecosystem: Host-associated > Plants > Roots > Nodule | place: USA... | reverse complement strand
AGATAAATGAAAATAAATTATTCGCAGAGTAAAGATCGGAGCTCAAGAGAGTTGGACCAAATAAAACCGATTAATTTGGTCCAGGGAATGTTAAATTATACTCTGAAAAATTCATGATTTTACCTAAAGATTACATCGACATTGGAAACCTGATATTTTAATTTTGAGTCTACAAAAGATCCAAACCTCGATCCTCTATAAAGCCAACAGTAGAGGATCCATTTTGAAAAGATTGTGGCTAGTTAAAATGCTTACGGAGAATGTTTTGGCAAAGAATAGGAGGTTCTCCAAAGATATAAAACCAGCTCCTCTGTTCAAGAAATTGGTCCAAAATTGTAGGGTAAGTAAAAACAATGTCAAGAACAAAAACAACCTCAAAACATCAGAAAGAGATTGTGATACAAAAATATAACCTGAAATCAGTAGATGGATCTCTTCCCTGCCATCCCATTTCTTTCCATTGATCAGAAATCAAGCCTTTGAGCTCATTACCAGGGAAGGAAGCAGACCAAAGAGCTCTCAAAGCATCCTGTCCTTGAAAGAGTTACATCAAATCATCAAAAGAATATGCTTACTTTGATGCAAAGTAAAATAAGAAAACACGTGACTGAACCAAAAGTTATAGAATATATATACCTGGTGATCAAGCTTTGAAGCATCAAAGTAAACTTTCATTCGGCGTTTTAATCTTCTAAGTCTTTCCTCCTGCAAATAAAAAATGTAACTCATTGTTTTTGGGAACACAAGAGGGCCGTAGCCCAAAAAGGAGAAAATTACAAAGCTACACACGGAGTTGCAACTCCAGCGATATCAGCAGGGAAAAAAATGTCTAATTTGATCATGGCAGTCCTCAAAAATAGTGAAATTTTCTTCAGCTTCAAACTCCAACACAAAAGTCCGTCCACACAGAAATTTGCTTCACGATACATATGGCTCATTTTGATTTCCAATTCCAACATCTGTCTAATTTTTCGAACAAGCCTATACCCCCAACACCGAACCATCTCCTCTATTATTAACCAATGCTATCAGTCCTCAATATATTTGTGAGAAAAAGATATGCGGTAGTGGAAAACACAAACACACTAGACTTCGAATAACATTAAAACCCTAGCTACATTATATTCACTTTTTTTGATAATGACATCATGAAATAGTACCTATACAACTAATGCAACCTTTCAAACTCAGAGGTAGACATCAAATAGTTAAAAAACGCAGCTATGATCACTTCACTTGTAGCAGATGATTCAATTCAAGTAGAAGAACAACAATAGAAAGCTTAAGAGTTATACAACTAATTAATGAAATTAATACATATCTACAAAGTAGGCAAGTAATTAAGTAAAACAAATACCTGTAAAGGAGTCAAATTAATGCAGATTGGCTGACAGTTTCCCTTAGGCTTGAAGCAAACACAAGTGAGTCCTTTACCAATCCAATAAGGGGAACCACATGTTGCAGCATCATCTGCATATAACCAATCAGAAGAGTTCCTCATTTCAACCCTCTTCTTTTTCACAATGCCAATATCACTAAGTTGAAGTATGGCCTTTATTATACAACAAGTTGATTACAAAGCAGGTAATCAAACAGTATGGTGGAGAAGAAAGTGTGGTAATTTTTCAATAGTGTGCATTGTCGTCTTTTGCCCCGACAAAACATAAAAAGCAAAATGACACAGACAAGCCATGAGCTATGGTGTATTGTTGGGAATTTGGGACCACATTAAGCCACGTGGACATCTAATAATTTGTTATGTTATCCTCTCCATGTGATGTGTCACATAAAATTTAAATTCTTTTTTCCCTTTTCATTGTCTTTTTATGCTTTTTTCTTTAATTGTGACATGAAGTTAGATTAGTTTTGGTTTGGTAACTCCTCGTACCCACCACTCCCATCATGCTTCTTGTTTATTCCCCCACTCACTTACACGCTGAAACAAGTAGTAACAACAAAACAACTCCATTAATAACCAACCCTATCTTCTTATGTAGTTTGGTTTAACCAAGTTCACATTGGTGGACCCTCCCTAGCCACCACATATCTTTGATGATTGTTTACGTTACGAAACAAACAACACCGAATTTGGCACTGAAATTGATTACTATCTATCTCTACCTAGTTTTTTGGTTTGGTAAACATAACATTGGATCCTTCAATTTTAAAACATTATCTTATAAAAGTTGGTGTATATGTAATTAATACACAAACTTTACATTTCAAATATGTCTATTAATTATAAATAGGATTGGACGAGTATTAATTTTCAGTTTTTCTCTCATCATAGCAATGGATTAAAATAAACAAGAATGAAATGAGTTACATGTATATGATATGAATAAAGGTTGATGATAGAAGATTGACCTGAAGAGTGAGCTGTGGAGGAAGCTGATCCTAACAATGTTCGTTTGATTCTCAAGTGCTGCACCATAATCTTCAGTTGTGTGGTACTACTATGATGTAATAATACTCTGTTCCTAGTCCCTTGTTTCAGTGCCGTATGTATCCAAACGCGAAACAAACAGACCTAGTGTTCTTTTATCAATTGTGGATGCTTTCTCCTACTTGCAAATGGAATTTTGTGTTACGCATAACACATTATTTATTTCTTTATTATGTTCATATATTTTATTTTTCTTGACCGAAGTTATTTGTTTTCTTTTTTAACACGCTAATTAAATGTAAAATAAATTATTTATGTGACGAAAACATAAACATATGAACTGTGGGTCATGGGTGGGTGTAACCGCCTCAAAAGAGAAAGGGAACAAAATATATATGATAGGGTAAGAAAAATTGATCCCAAATTTGCAGTCAAACTGACATAGTCAACAACGACCACTCACCATATTTGGCAAACTTCTAGTTTTCATTGTCCTATACTTGGCATATCAAGGCAGAAAAATAAAATCACACGATGAAACTGAAGCACCAAGAAATAGCTTCTGCATTGAATCTAGTTTAGTCCAGTTTAGGCTTTGAGCTATGGAGCTGCAAATATAAATTGTTTTCACAAAAGACTATAGTACATAAATTTTACTTTGGTACTTTGTACAACCTCTGTTCTTTAATCTAAATTGTTTCATAAAAGATGTTGAAACATTTAACATCGCCCTAATCATTGAAGCATCCACAAAGAATTGACTAGCACTGAATCCCTTGTCTAAATTCTATGCAAGCTATAAAGATGTTGAAATATTTGTAGGACTTTATGTTGGGCCCATTTTTAAAATTGCGGAACCTATACTTTTCACTAAATAAGAGAGTCAGTGCTAAGAAAAAAGTTATTATAATCAATATCGCTAGCACTACTAGCACTCAATTATTTACAACCGTGGATATGTTTTGACGGGTATAAATAATTTTTTCTAATAATTGAGTGCTAGTAGTGCTAGCGATACTGATTCTAATAATGGGAGTATAACAGTAGGCCATTATCTCTACAAGAAAAAGGAGTAAACAGTAGGCCACTCAATTATATATAGACCACCTCCATGAGAGTGTTCTTACAAACTCAGACTAACAGTAGGCCATTATCTCTACAAGAAAAAGGAGTAAACAGGCCATCATCTAAAAGATCTTGGGTTTGGTGTGTGAATGTCACCCTTAATACTTAATTGGGATCATTTAGAAGCTACCACCAACATTTGTCACGTGTCTTGAATTTGGAATAGAATAATTTCCCTTCTTAAGCTTCATGTTAGACTAAAAAACTTTCAAAGCAACGAGCATCACATAGAAAATAAATTCCATAGTCAAAGGAATTCCAAAGAAATTTACTGTTCTCTTTCAATGAATGAAATATGTACAAAGTAATAGGTTGAATAACAGTAAACTATTGTAATCTCTTTTTGTTGTTTATATGGTCCTTTCCCCTCCTCTACTTACTGACCTCTTCTTTTTGTTTTCATGTGGGATATGCACAGGCAGCCTTTGGCTTTCTGAGAGCATAACTTCTCACTTGAGCAACTAGCGTCCGCATTCAACCAAAACGGTCAGAAAGAAAAGAAGCCAACGGGGTTCCAGAAGTGGAATAAAATATTTGAATCTCCATCCACACAGAGAATATAGATGAAAATCATGACGCCAAGGACCAAAATAAATCACGTATCAAAATGCTATCAAATCTTTACTTAAATTTTTTTATATTTGAAGTGGTTGTGTCAATATATTGTTCCCATTCAGGGCTGCCGCTGTAATTGGAGAACGGATGTACAAGGTCTGGTTAGATGGATCAGAAATCTGAAAATCATCTCTTCCACCAATCTGGTATTTTAAGCCTCTGGCTTCTATGAACAGATTGTCTGATTGCTGGAAGCTTTTGCTTGATCTGTCTCCACAGCATATTTACAGCATCTTCCCTTTCTGGTGGATAATGGAATTCATAATGACGGGAGATGTTTTTAAGCTGCCTCCACATTTCAGTCCAGTTGTGCTTTGGAAAACTGCGAAGCTGATTGATCATGTAGCCTGGCTCCAGTGCTTCTTTGAAAGAAAAGAACACTGAGAACTGAGAGTAGTCGATCTCATTCTCAAACGGGAGTTCAATTTTATCACTCACAATAACAGGAACACAGTGACTCACGATTGCATCAAAAAGGCGGCAAGAGGAAGGTGTGTCTCCTGCTGGATGCAAACAGAATTTTGATGAACGCATCCCTTTAGATGACTGTTATAGCAGAGCATGAAGGATACAATAGTTAATGTTCTTTTCATTAACAACAAAAACGACAACAAAGCAAAGAAAGACGCGAGGGAGAAAATCAATTAATTGATTGTGATTCTCCCATTGCAAAGGTTAACTATTTGAATGTTTTTAGTAGTAGAGGGACAATCTAAATGCTAGGAAGGAACTACAAGTACTCTTTTACAAATAAGAAATTTTCTTCCCAGAGTTGATGGTTTTAGCTGAAAACATAATAAAAGAATACACTTCCAGAACATTTCATTATGTTCATAAAAAAAAATAGAATCTCAGTATCAGAATGCAAGTAAAAAATGACCTTTCAACTAATGAGACGTTTAATAAGCACAAATTTTCCAGCTACATATATGTGAAAACCTGAAAAGTTATGAACTAAATGCATAACTTACTTCATACCAATTTTATGTTTTCTCCTGTAGCTAAACTTTGTTCGTAGTGAACATCATCAAAACCAGCTAATATCTTTGTGAATTTAGCACGAACAATGCCTTTCTGCAAACATCACATATGCCAAAAATCAACTTGCTTGTAAATTTAATGAACTCCACGTTATTCTTTCAATTAAATCTCAGCATGGCAAAATACCTACATCCTTACGGTGCGTCCTCCCTCTGAAAAAAAGCAGTGTGGCGCGAGACTCAAACGGATCATGAGGCTTGTCATCTATATAGGAATCAACAACATGTACATATGGGGACACTACATCTTTGTTCAAATTAGACACACCTTTGGGGTAACGACCAAAATCAACAACAACCTGAATAGACTTATTCAGTTGATCACGCAAGAACCTAAACGCATTGGGATGTGTCATAGGAAATATGTGGTCTCTACCTCCAGACCTCTGCCAATACTTGGATTGCCTTAATAATCCCATCAAATCAATCTGGAACCAAAAACAAGCCATGCTTAAAACTAACAAGTGGTAACAACATAAGTTTAAACAATAAAAGACACTAACAAGTGGAAAATTATGTGTATGTTTGGTGTCAATTATCGATGGAGCGAAATTGATTCTAAAGGTGTAAAATTGATTTTGATATGTTTGCCTCTAGGATTGATTATAACTCGAAACTATGATTTGTAGCTTTTGTCACATTCAACCCACTTTTAACTAAAGTCAATTTTATAAAATCAATTCATTCAAAATCAATTTATGGCATTGCAGAACCAAACACTCGGTATAGTTATAACTTAATTTTGAATGAGTAATCCCAATTCAACTAAAACCCAATTATAGAACTTTCAGTTTACATTCTAACAGACAAATACACAAGCAACTTCATGCAATACTATTGGAACTTCTATTCAATATTATCCTGTCAAACGAATTAAGTACCTGCAATTGTCGATCAATCTCCGTCTCCGGATCCGTCATGTGATGGCCATGAGTATTAAAACTAAGCGAAGAAAAAAACGGAACAAAATACACATCAGCAATCTCCGGATCCAAAACCCTCATCGCTTCACTTCCATTGCCACCATCGTTAAGAAGCGAACCCATCATCCAGTACTCTACACTATGCTGCCTCTTCAATCCCGAATTATCAGGCCACAGCGGATAGTCAGCAATGGTCATCGGAGCTTCCGTCGTGTTCTGGGGGTCAAGCATTCCGACGTTGAACCGGCGAGGGAGATCGTACATGTAAACTCTTAACGGAGCTTCATCGGCGCACGGAGCAGTTGCAATAATCGCCGGTGATTGTTGATAATAAGATCGAATGTCCAGTGTTCCGATTAAAACTGAGCATGGAATGAAGATTAAGAGTGCTAAGATGAAAGAAATAACCACTTTACCTAACATTATTTTATGTGTATGATTTTCTACTAATGAAAATTTGTATGAGGTGAAGTTGTTAATGGCACAGTTGGTTCATTTACTTTGCATTTGTGTCCGTGGCAATATGTGGCATTGCCCATAAATGTGTGGAAAATGGAAATGCATGTGCTGAAGATGCATTGCTTGGTTTGGAGGTTGAGTATATTGTTTATTTGCATCACAGTAATTTGATTAGCATGTGTTAGCTACTATTTTCGAGTCTTGTTCATTGCGCATGAAACGGAAAAGCGGTGGATAACTTCTTCAACAAGGGAAGAGGATTTCAAAATTAGTATTTCAAATCAAAGTTCATGTTTAGCTTAGGTGTACATGTTTCACAAATTTTGCTAAAATAATTTGTAGCCAGTTGATTTGATAACTTAACAAGCTCCATTAGATGACGAGTCTTTCGAAAAAACAAGTTTTATTAAATTTTTTGATAGAACAATTATCGATCACATTGTACTTACATTATAGTAGTTCAATCACCAAACCTTTAGAAAAATGTGAATGTAAATACGTTTATAAACTTTTTTTTTACTTCAAAAATCTTTCATACTTTAAACTATGATACTATCTTGTCAATCTAATTTTTTCTTATAAAAAAATTGATAGTAAGTCGGATCACTTTAACGATACACATAAACATTTCATTTCATAAGGTTATAAGAAATTAACAAACTAAAATTTTAATCCTTACAAATTACAATCAAACTAATGCCTTTCACGTATGATCGGTGGTAATGAATAATGAAAAATCCATGATCTTTTAACATACAAAAAAACAAAAATGGAATACAAATATCTAAAAAATTCATTCACAAAAATAGCAAAACAAGTGAATCGAATTCATTGTTAATATGTCTTTCTAACAAGTCTGTCACTTAGTATTTGGCTCACCGCCACAACTACTAAATACGCTAGATTTACAAATTAAAGAAGTTGAATAAATAAACATATATTTGTATTTGGAGTAAACATGCATTTGGACACAAGATTTTTCATCCCACCATCGACAAACATGCGTTTGCAGCAAACATACTAATTTGTCACTTTTATTTGACATAACAATAAATAAACCTTAAAAAAAGTTTTTAAAAACTGGTTAAAAAATACACCTTAAAACCATGAAATTGGTCAATTTAATCTTTAAAATATATGAAAATTAAATTGATGGATCTTATATACATTAAAAATTACTTATTGTATTTTTTTGAGCAAAAATTATTAAATTTTCTTAAAAAAATTATTTATTGTATTTACATATTTTTTTTCTGACAAAATATTTATGATTGGGTCCTTCAAAAAACTGTTATTATATTATCATAAAATTTAGAGATTAAATTAGAAAGATATAGATATTTTGCAGCCCAAGATCAAATTTACATCCAGCAATACAATATGGGCCGGGTCCAAACCAAACCCATCTTCTTTATAATTCCAAACAGGGTACCATTTATATATAAATAGCGAAAAACCCTAATCTGCTGAATCTTCTCAGCCTCCTTCCCACAACCCCGTGTTCATTCCTGACGAATTAGCAGAGCAGCAGCCATGGTGAAGTATTCCAGAGAGCCCGACAATCCCACCAAATGTAAATCCTCTCTCGATTTCTTCTTTCATAATTTGTTCTTTACACAGCCACTGTTCGCGTGTTGTTTCATAAATCATAAATTGTTCTTTATTGCGCTGTTGTGTTGATTTTAGATTAATTTAACCTAATTTGTGCTTTTGATCTGTAATTGCAGCAACCAAGGCCAGAGGTGCTGACCTTAGGGTTCATTTCAAGGTACTTAATTCTGTTAACTTTTGTTCATTCGTTGTAGAGATAGATCATGATATGAGATTGTACTCACTGATCGACCAGAATAGCTGATCTAGTGAATTTATGGGTCCTTTTGGATTGGCTTATTTTTTAGCTTATACAAATAATTAAGTTTTTGCTTCAAAAAACAGCTTATGAAATACAATTTTTGTTAGTTAGAACTTATGAATTAATGTAAAAGATTATATATTTGCATAAGCTTATAGAGAAATTGCATTTTGTTATGTTTTTTAATTTAATTAAGCGTTTATATCATATTATTGGTTTTTTGTGTAAGCAATTTTACAACAAAAGATTAAATAAAGTCACATTGTTTTATTTGTAGCTATAAACTAATTTTGTGAACTATCCTTTGAGAGCATAGGGAAATAAGCTGAACTACTTATTTTTATGTCACAATCTGTTTCCATATGTCTTCCAAAGATGCTCATTATTGCTTATATGTCTTCCAAAAATGTTCATTAGTGCTTATATCAGTAGATAAGTTTAAAATGGTCATCTGGTCATTCTAAACATGCCTTTCATATGTATTTATTTTTTAACTATTTGGTTTTGATAGTTTAATATACTCCTTTAAACCCACTTGAGTTGACATGATGGTGTTGGCTTGGGGCCTTGGAGCGTTCTCCTCTCAAGGTCTCAGGTTCGATTACCCCTTGGTGTCAATTTTGGCGGACTAGTTTGGTTCCTTAAAAAATAATTAGGCTCCTTTAGTTGTTTTTGTTTGTAGTTAGTATGATTTTTGAAAGACTTACGAGTGTCTATTTTACTGTGCAGAACACCAGGGAAACAGCGTTTGCCATCAGGAAGTTACCCCTGACCAAAGCCAAAAGATACTTGGAAGATGTTTTGGCTCACAAACAGGCCATTCCTTTCAGACGCTTCTGTCGTGGTGTTGGGAGGACTGCCCAAGCTAAGAACAGACATTCTAATGGGCAAGGACGTTGGCCTGTCAAGTCAGCTAAATTCATTCTTGACTTGCTTAAGAATGCTGAGAGTAATGCTGAAGTATGTCTTCTATTTCTAATTTTTTTTATTTGGTGATGAGCTTTGTATCATGTATTCTATTTGCAGTTTGATATGTTTAACTGGCTTTCACTCACATTGTTTGTTTGGTTGTTCACTTTTAGGTGAAAGGTTTGGATGTGGATGCTCTCTACGTGTCTCATATCCAGGTCAATCAAGCTCAAAAGCAAAGAAGACGTACCTACAGGGCTCATGGAAGAATCAATCGTATGCTGCACTGTTCTTATTCTTGTCTGGATGGATTGTTGTGTTTTTGCATTCTTATACTCATTTACTGGCGGTTTTTTTTTTTTGCAGCCTACATGTCATCTCCTTGCCACATCGAGCTGATACTATCTGAGAAGGAAGAGGCTGTCCAGAAAGAGGTACTGCGTCGTTATTATGCTTCTATGTATTGAATTTTCATCTCCACTCTGAAGAGGGTATTGGATCGAACTTATTTGTTGTTGTTCTTGTAGCCCGAGACCCAGTTGGCAACAAACAAGAAGAAGTCTCAAGCTGTTCGAAGTGGTGCTTCATCATAAATAGGTGTTGGAGCCAATAGTTGAGACCCTTTATTATGTCAGTTTTGTTGCACTTTCTCAGTTATGTTTGTTATGAGCTGTTTTTGAAGTTTGAGCAGCAGGTTTTGTTTCGTATTCAACTATGGTTTATGTTAATTGACTTTCTTGGAAAATTTTATGGTGGTAATTGCATGATTGATTCAAGTTTTGTTTACCTGGGGCTCAAAAAAATACCCGTTGAGTTTTGCACGTCCTTTCTTGTTTGTGTTAAAAGAGTGGTGACTTGTTCTTGATTTTCTCCGTGAGGGTACCTTAATTTTCCTTTCTGATGTTTGAAAACTGTTTCAAAAACTGAATCAAATGACAAATCAGTTTAATAACTAATTTTTTGATTGGTTGAATAGAAGTTGTAGCTCAATTGAGCAGAGGATTATGTCATTCTACCTTAACTTAAAAACGTTAGGGATTATCTGTGAACATATACATTGTTGAATTAGTTCGAATTACATGTTTTCATTTATTTTTTCTATATAAATAGTGGCGGAAATTTGTATTTAGCAATTAGCCTTGCTCTAATAATGCATACCCTAAACGCGGGTACAATGTAATTTGTATGTGATGTGAGGTTTTTATTTTTTTAAATCCATTCCAAGATATCCTTCAAAAGTTGAATGCTTTAATTTAGCGCTTATATTTTAAGTTTAACTCACTTATATTTTATACTGAATGAAGTATGTATTTTAAGTTTTTATTGTGGTATGCAGCGTTCAAAGTTACACAAATATTTTAAGTACTAAGTAAAAGTGTAATTAAAACTTGAAATAATACACAAGATTGCACTTGTGGATTTTTTTCATCTCTAATTATTCATTTTACACTATTCTGCATCCGTGTGGTTGTTAAAATGCTTGTGTGGTATGCTAATAATTTTGACTATGGGCCATTTGGATCGGCTTATTTGAGGGGTTGTTCGGATCGATTTATTTGAGCTAATCTTTTGACAACAAAAGATAAGCGCTTGAGCCATAAGTTACAAATAAGTTGTTTATCCAAACATACCCCATGTATAATGAGTTTGTCCACTCTCTTCCTCATTTTCAAAATATGTTTTCTTTCTTGTTTCTCCTAATATACTGGTTGTTTAAAATATTTTCAAAATATGTTTTCTTTCTTGTCTCCTAATAATCACTGACAATCTGGCCACCTAAGCAACCCTCAAATCGTGAAAATATATCTGTAATGAATAATTTCCTATTCCTATTGTACAATAACATAATATTTTAAACAAAGGTTACTCAAAAATTTATTTCCCACTGTTTCAACCCCTCCTTACTAGGCAACCATCTCCGAAAGTTGAACAGAGGAAAGACTTTTGTGCGTTTGTAAGCGTGAAATCCAACTATAAGAGTCACGTTTTTTAGTCATTGTCGTCGAAATTGTTAGTATATGACTTAAGGGGTGTCTAAACTTCTGGGGATCATTTAGAACGGGCATAAAAAAAGAAAATCAAAACTTAGTTGGACATCATATATTTACGAAAATTTTTATGGCATATATGAGTATTTCACTTATATGTTGTTCAATATTTAATTTTTTAAATAATATGAAACTTTCGACTCATACTTGACAAATAAATATTCTTTTTATTTAATGTTAGATTCTACCTTTGTTTAGTTCAACACCCGATTCACTCCCGCACCAAGCCGAACTAAACATTGATCCTATAGTTGAAACTTGAAGGAAGCTTACAACACTAATTGATTGTCACATTAGGTTATGAGCAACTGCACAAATAAGTTTGCCATCAAATGTGAAGCTTTTCGTTTAGGAATCAAATGTTAAACTTCTTACCCACACTTGGTACACTGATGTAATGCTCACATAAAGTTGATGATTTATGATTGCTTCTCTTCTTCAATGATGCAAAAAGTTTTCTCTATTCTCCCTTATGGTTTTTCCACTCTATCATTCTAAAAAAAAAATCTAAGCCCTCGATGTTAGCAAAAAATGGTTTCCAACCAATATAAGTAGTTAACGATATTTAACTTCGATATTCCATATACATATATAATAACTAGCATGCAATATGTCTGCCTTACTCTCAAATAAAAACTATTGTTGGCTTCCATCTTCCATTGTGTTAAAAGTTGGTTTGAAGTTGAGATAGTTTTTTTTTTATCATTTAATATTATTATTTTTATTTCAATTATTATATTTTTAATTCAAGTTAGATTTTATGATTATTTTTTATTTAATTTGTTACGAGGATTGGGTAAGATATAATATAACTGAATGAAATTGTGATTATTGAAGGAAAAAAAATTATGATTAGATTCAAATTTAAAATTGGGATTAATTCAATTGTTGTTGCTTGTGGCAAACAAAATTTAACTAGGTAAAGAAGTGTTAAATATGTTTTTGGTCCCTATAAATATATCAACTTTTCGTTTTAGTCCCTCTAAAATTTTCCTTCAACTCTTAGTCCCCTTAAAATTTTCCATCTTTACTTTTGGTCTCTCTTTTAAAGTAAACTCATATGTAGAATACATATTTTTGAATAAAATTTTGCAGAAAAATTCATAATATTATAATAATCTCTCCCAAAATAAATTAGAATTTTTTAACAAAACGTGAATTTAATATGAATTTTTATATGTTTGATGGTTAAAATTTCATAATTAATTTATGTTTTGTTAAAAAATTCTAATTTTTTGGGGGAATTTTTCTTACAATATTCTACATATTTCTGCACAATTTCATTAAAAAATACAAAAATTAACTTAAAAATAGGGACCAAAAATAGTGATTGAAAATTTTATAGGGATTAAAAGTTGAAAGAATTTGAAGGGACTAAAACAAAAAGTTGGTATATTTATTGGGAAAAACATATATAACCTTAAAAATAATAAGCAGTTGGTGCTTATAAATATTCAGAAGGGTTAATTTAGTATTTTCAAATTAAAACTAAATCAACCAAAAAAAATATTTTATTCTATTGGACCAAAGTCTAAAATAATACGATGAGCAGTCTTTTTCTCACATTATTATTGGTGCAACCACGTCATCCTTCATCTCGTGTGGAAGCATAAAACCCCTTTTGTTGTAACTCTTTTCTTCTGCATTCGATCAATTCAATTCAACTCACCTTCTTCGTTCCAATTCACGTTTCTTTCTTCCAAAGGTAACATTTTTCTCTCTTTTTCTCCTCTTCAATTTTCATTCTATAACGTGCGAATTCTTCTGCCAAAAACTGTTTTCTTTTTGTGGCCATGAATCACAACCACTTGTTCACTGTGCTGAAATTTCTTCAATAACTATATCGATTTTCCATTGAAATTTTTTGTTGGGTATGTTTCTTTTATAAAGTGTGTGACTGTGTTGGGGATATTGTGAATTTGGGATTGCATATTACAAATGTAGTTTGATTAGGCACTGTTGAATTTGGTCTCGATCCTTCTATCAATTTAGGGTTTAGAGTTTAAAGTATGTATCAGAATGTTAAATTTTGTTTTTGCTTTAAGAAGAATTTACACTTGCCCCGCTAAGCCGAGATCTAGTTCAAATCTGTGTGTGTGTTTGGTTCTACTTTTAGTGGATTCAAAATTGATTCTAGAGGCGTAGAATTAATTTAGATACGTTTGAATGTGAATTGATTCTAATTTGAAACGTGGATTTTGTAGTGTTTGCATGCACAATTGATTTTTAACCTTGAATTTCTTGTTGGACTCACCTTTACATGAGTATATTCAAACTTTAATCAATTTACATTCAACTCATTTTTAGTCGAAATCAATTTTATAAAATCCATTCATTCCAAATCAATTTTTGATATCGCAGAACCATACACAAATCATTTTGTTGTATGTTTTGGGTCTATGCAATATCACCCGAATTGTATTTCATTCAGAAATCATCCTCATTTTAACATATATATGACTTGTTCAGGGCTCTGGATAATAAACTGTAGTACTTGCAATAATTCTGTGTATTTTCTCTATTATCTAGTATCTTCATGGTTTGCTTAGAAATGAATAAATGGAATATAAATATTAAATTTCGGAACATGAAATATTCTTGTGGTGTTACTAAGAATAGTATATATCCCCTTGAATGAATTCAATATTTTCATCTGAAGTTTTTATATACGTTTTATTATGTTGCGCTTTTTGTAGTACAATTTTCGAACTAAGTAATTATGTGATAGAAGCGATTAGAACTTAGAAGTAGTAGTAGCAGTAATAGCTCTGGTTGTTGTTGTTATTGACTTATTGTTATTGCTGCTAAGTGTTGCTCAATTTTTTTCCTTAACTTTTTTCTTCATCAGATGGATTGGCAAGGGCAAAACCTAGCAGAGAAGCTAATGCAGATAATGTTGCTTGCATTTGCTGTGGTTGCATTTGGAACGGGATATCTTACAGCTTCTTTCAAGACGATGATGCTCATATATGCTGGTGGTGTTGTTCTCACCACATTGGTGACTGTCCCAAATTGGCCCTTTTTCAACCGCCATCCTCTCAAGTGGTTGGATCCAAGTGAGGTAGAAAAGCATCCAAAGCCACAGCCATCTCCTATTGTGAATTCAAAGAAGAAACCCATTAAGAAGTAGGGTAAAGAACAAATGCTGTACTAGTAATTCCCTGAGTTGAAATTTCATGCTTTAACAGGATTTTACTTTTATTTTCTTTCCCTCTTGTTCCCCCTTGGTGGATATTATTACAAATTTACAATGTACTTTACTTTTTTGGAGTACAAAAATATTCGCCATTTTCGTTTTTGGTTTGATTTGTGTTGGTTTTCTGGCCTTTATGCCTATTTACGTCGTTAAATATCTTCTAGATGTTAGAGAGAGGAGAACTTATCTTCTTACTGTTTACTGTTTGGAACGTTCCAATCATGATTTGAGTAAAAGCTTGAATCTTGTAGGCTGTAGCTTTGATCCAAACCATGGTTTTGGTGTTTCAACTTTCAAGTATACATGTTTGGATTACAGTTTGCATATCCCTTGCATCATTAGCAACATAGAGTCGATTTATTTAAATATTTTAAATCTTAAATTTTGTTCTGATTAAAAACCAAAAAATTGCTTTTCCATGGGATCCATCTTCGTTTTGCAAACTGGAGTACTCATTATCCGGCTTGATTGATGGACCTAGCTACATTGATGAGCCCTTTTAAGTGTGATGCAAATTGTCTTCTGTTCACTTATGTTTGGTTTTTCCTTTGTTACATGAAGAAAACTAGCAAGTAAAAACAAAAAACCAGTGGCTTCACATTATATCTATTCATTTTGAAATAGACCCGTATTGTAGTCTTGGTTGTTGGCTTGTTGCACGTGGAGAGTAGTGGTCATTACATCGGAGACATATTGTTAATGAGTCGTAAATTAGATGAGAGATAACCTGAACAAGTTGTAAAGGGGTAATCTTCAAATTATATCTTTCTTTTTTTTTTTTTTTTTTTAAGAATCAAAAATGAGATATATTAACACTGGCAATGGATCCTCGTAAGCACAAGGTGTACTTAAGAGGTCATCCCACAAGGAACAAATAGTCGATATATAATTACAAGGGAGAGGTTAGTCGATACCCAAACATAGTAACGGGTTCGACCACCAGTTATAAGTGCCAT
>Ga0315915_1005664_pt1 | contig 15515 bp, 9 predicted proteins | sample MpolbnodulesMG_FD_207738 | JGI IMG/M metagenome (GOLD analysis project Ga0315915, IMG submission 207738) | Medicago polymorpha root nodule microbial communities from Los Angeles, California, United States - branched nodules | ecosystem: Host-associated > Plants > Roots > Nodule | place: USA... | reverse complement strand
AGATCCGGTTATTAGACCTGACGCTAGTAGAGAATTAAGCTAGGTTTGTTTCAAGATGAAAGGAACTGAAAAGTAATAAGAGTAAGATATATTAACCTAGGTTTCTACATACTTGATATCCGACTAAGTTACTTCATCATATTAAAAGTATATCAGGCTGTTTTAGAATTAATCTTTGATAGTCAAAATAACTGTATAGATAGGCCATGTCAATATTGGCACACCAAACCACAAACTTTCCAAAATAAAATTCCATCCACAATGTGAAACAAATCCACCAATAGCCTTATGTGCCAAAACCTCAACTTGTGGGCCCATCCACATATCATTCCCTTACCTTCCAATTCCATCCCTTCTAAAAACCCTTCTGGTACTCCCTTTTTTCTCAGCATTCTTAGCCCACAAAAACCTAACTCCACTATGCTTAAGTCCTATTGCTATTTCTCTTATTTGAGATGGAAGAAATTTAAAACCTATGCTTCCAAAACATAGAAAAACAACTGATTTGTTTGGCTGATCATCTAGCCATCTCAACATAAGATCATGTTGAGATTGATGGTGACAATGGGATAAGAAGCATCAAGCAGATCAGAGAATATCATGAATTGATTTTACCTTTGGACTGGACTACCAAATATTAAAGCTCTATAGTTTGGGTTACACGCTAAGGAAGAAGAATGCCAAAACTAGAAACATATACCCAGATTGACAATAGCTAAACATGTTTCTTTGTCATAACTCAAAAATTAAATGCATTATCCATTTGGGACAAAGGCACTTGAATGATCCAGATCAATGGCATCCTATATTTTGTCTCATACCAAACATGCAGATATGTATGTACTGAAGTATAGTTTAGTGATATTTTCATGACAGAAAAAAAGTGGTCTGTGCAATTCCAGTTCATGATTATGTTTGTTACTTGTGAACTAATTCAGATGTCACTACCTGACTATGAAGTTTTTATTCCTACCAGATAAAAAGCTTTGTAATATATGCTATGTTGCAAAGCTTATAAATAAGTGCCTATAGATAAGTTGCAAATTAAGCTATTTATATTTGGTTAATGAAACAACTTATAAATAAGTGCTTATAAATAAGCTGCAAATTAAGCCATTCATCAAAACAATGCCTAAATCTAACTCAATAGCAATAACCAAACATAAAAGGAATTGCAACACATAATCAAAAAGTCGAAATTCGAAATTCGCAGCTCATAATCAAATAGAATACAGAGAGATCAAAATTTGCAGAGAGATTGAAATTTACCTGAGTTGTTGAAACCAGGTGGAATTCCACCGCGGAGCAAGGTTGTGGTGGCCGGAAACCGTACGGAACACGGTGGATTTTGCGGATCTGGGATTTTGCGATTGCGATCTGATTTGAGAGTGAAATGAATCAACACGTGTTTTGGTTCAGTTTTAGATTAACTTCAGTTTTTTTTTTTTTCAAAAACGGTTCAGTTTATAACTGAACCTCTAAGTATGGTTCGGTTCAGATTTTTTTATGTACTGGTTCAGTTCAATACCAATTTGGATCGGTTCAGTTCAATAGTTTGGTTCAGTTTTTGGTTTTTTTGCCCACCCCTAGTCAACATTATATTTTAGAAAACATCATTTCATTGTTTATAAAAATCATAATTAAATTTTTAACATTTTCTCATAAAAAATAATCAATATTCTTTGTTATGAGTAATAAAAATTCAAAAAAGGTAAATTCTATGTCGTCAACGCTTTTGACAAATAAAATTTAATTATTATAATTGTCAATGATAGAAAATAATTCTTTTTCTTAAAAAAAACAACTAATTTAATTATTAATTTAATGATTTGGTGTATCGGTACGCTCAAAAAAATTTGTGTACCATAGAATTTGCCTAACTTTTATTGATAAATGTTTATTTATTGTTTACACGTACAAATATATTTTCTGTTAGCCGACATTGACAAATAGACAATTAAGATTTAGGCGAGAAAGTTCCATAATTGAGTGAAGATTAGATGAAGGCTAAGACAATAGAGTGAGGGATAAATGTTCTTTCTTAAGGCTATTGACTAAGAATATGGGGTAGGAGGATCTCAAACTAGGCCAAAGCTTAGTATGATTGGACAATAAGTCTTAAATCCCACGGTCTATGTTTATAACACCACTAATCATCAAGGGCGATGAAAGAGGAATCACGTTCATGGTGAGCTACGCACTAAGGATCTTGTCCATCGATCATGCTATGAGTAGGGCTGGACAAAAACCCGCAGCCCAATAAACCCGACCAAACCTAATTAAAAAAAGTGAACCGGGCGGTTTAAAACGAGTTAGCGGGTTTAAAGAGGGCACATATTTGACATTGCTTGGCTACAATGGATGGTTTTTGCCTTTAAATTTTCGGTTTGTAAATTGTAAACAACACATCCAATTCAAACACGGTTTATTTGGCTATTTCCATCTATTTATCAATATTAATATTGTCGGCCCTTGTTTTTTAGCGAGAGAAACTCTAACTTCTCTTTCTCTTTTACTCGTCGAAAATGGGTGATTTTAGGTAACCTTTTCATCTATAATCACCCATCTGTATCTTTTCTCTCTCTTTTGATCTAAATAAGTGATTTACACATATATCAAGTTTTTTCTTTTGTGTTTGTTCGTGATTTCTTCGTCTGAGTGCGGCATTGTGTTGTTTGTCGTTTGGCGCGGCGTTGTTTGACTTCGCGTCTTGTTGCGGTGTTCATTGAGTTCTTATTAAAAGATCAACTTCAGACAATCACAAATTCAAACAATGATTTATACGTCAACTTTGCAGATCCGGAATCATGGGCATTCAGGTGATTTAGATTTTATCATATTATTTCTATGCATTTTGCCGTTATATGCTATTAACTTGGGTGCTGTGAGTTTGTTCACAACCTCGCTCTTTACGTTTTTAGGGATGTTGATCATGTTATTATATTTGAGGTATTCCATCAATTTAATTGAATGAATATTGTTTTCTATTGGTAAAAATAATAAAATCTATTTATCGATATTAGTGTTGACGGGAATTTCGTATCTGTTTGTCCATTTTTTTATTGCACTAATGCGTATAATTTGCGAAAATTGGTTTTTAATGAGATTTTGATTTAGATTAAAATTATAGGTATGTATATTTTTTACTTTCACATTGTAACGAACTCATCATATATTTTTCAATTACGTCAACAATATAATATAATTTTTTATATTCTCGAATGACATTAACAATAACGTAACCTTTTTATAGACAAAGTTGTTAAAAGTATCATTGGAAGTAAAAAAGTCATCCAAATACCATGTATTATCTTTTTATGCATTTCATAATGGATGAATTATAGGGTGAGAGCTCAATCATGTCCCTCATTGTGAACCATAAAAAAAAAAACCCGTTATAGTATGTTGTACTACTAGATCTTACAATGCACACCTCATACAAAATAATTATTTCCTTTGTTCTCCTTTCTTCATCTCATGCTCTGACAACCACCGTCAACTGCCCAAACATGCCAACTCCCAAACCAACGACTTCTAACAAAATAGTTTTGAAGTTTGGTTGTATTTTCTCTGCCAACCATGAACCCATCTCAGTTTCAATTAAAACAATCACAAAAATTTACTCTTTTTTCTGTTTTTTTTTTTTAAATTTCTCTTTAGATCATTGTCTTGTGATTTTGGGACCAAGTTTTAGAAATATTAAAAAAATGTGTATTTAAGATTTGGATAAAAAAATTCGATAAAGGTTTACGAATCGTTGTGCATATTCTCAATGACGCGTGATTATGTTTGCCACTGTCTTTCTTCATGAGTGTTTCGATCAAATCATTCATAAATTTTGCATTTGGAATAACATGAAAGGTAGAATTCAAATCTAAAGGAAAATAACATGAACATATGAGGCTTGTTGTGAAGAGAGTGAGATCTGTCATGGGGGGACGTGTATGCAAAGAGAAGAGACAAAATCCAGTGCGACGATAAGTTAAAGGATCATATGTACTTGTTTAATCCATTGGTTGGCTTAAGTGGTGCACTAATGAGAAACTTAGTTGCCCCTTTGCTCTAGAATCCCCCTTTATAATTTAGTAGCTCAAAATAGTCGTGTTTAACATTCTACTAGAGCAACTAAGAGTCTCACAGTCGAGAGACAAATTTTCTCCCTCAATATTAATCATTTGAAGAAAGAGAATCATAATCAAGACATTAGCCGAACCTTGTCTAAATTCTTGCTATTGCAACAATCCAATATTTATTTTTGGTACAATAGAGGACAAGTGGCGCATAACACCATAATATTTTATACACACTATATATGCACTTCATTAATATCTTCTCAATTTATTTTTTATTTAATAACCTAGTCTATTTGTAAAGAATTTAAGAAAATCAAAACTCTATATTTTTTTATTAATTATCTACTAGCCTTAATTTTATTTATTTTAATTATTGTTTTAGTTTATTTATTTTAATTGATCATTTTGGTATAACTATAATTGAGTAATTTTTTACACTTTTTCGTCTTTGACTTGGTGAATTATTTTAAAATTTTTAATTTTGGAATCTATATTTTTTATTTAAAAAGATAATATATTTTTATTTTACCAAAAATTAATAATAAACTTATTTTAATTATTTTTGTTTTTATGTTGATAAAATTATTAATGTTTTCTTTGCCACAAAACTTTTTAGAGAAAGAAGTAAATTTCTTTCTTTTTGGACAAAAAATGGAAAGTGAATCTAGCATTAGTACTTAGCATTTCCATGTTTACTTATATTTTAATTGAATTGAATGGATTGAAATAGAAAAGAAAAGTACAGAGTTGAATTTACTATTACCACTTTCAAAGTCTCCAGCTCTACATTTATCCATACACCCCCCATTTCCACTCTCACTGACTCCTTCTCCTTCGTTTCGTACTGAAAAGGTTCTTCAATTTCTCTATCTCTGCTATTTACTTCATCATTTTCCTCTATAGTTATTATATCTATCTATCTATGAATTCGCATTAGATTCGAATTTGATTATTCATAACAGTAACAACAGTGATGGGAAAAGGAAACCCTAGGTCTGTAGAAAAACGTGTATTAGGTCAAAATCCTCCAATTTCATCTTCAACTATACCTTCAGCACCTGTTTATTATCCAACCGAAGATGAATTCAAAGATCCTTTAGAATTTATTCACAAAATTAGACCCGAAGCTGAACCCTATGGAATTTGTAGAATTGTTCCACCGAATAATTGGAAACCTCCTTTTGCATTGGATCTAGATTCTTTCACTTTTCCGACGAAGACTCAGGCAATTCATAAGCTTCAGGTTCGTCCTGCTGCGTGTGATTCGAAGACGTTTGAGTTGGAGTATGGTAGGTTTTTGAGGGATTATTGTGGGAAGAAGGTTAAGAAGAGAGTTGTGTTTGAAGGGGAGGATTTGGATTTGTGTAAGGTGTTTAATGGTGTTAAGAGGTTTGGTGGTTATGATAAGGTTGTTGATGGGAAGAAATGGGGGGAGGTTGCAAGGTTTGTGAGGTGTAATGGGAAGATTTCGGATTGTGCTAAACATGTTTTGTGTCAGTTGTATAGAGAGCATCTTTATGATTATGAGGTTTTTTGTAATAAGGTTAGTAAAGGTACGAGCACAAGTGGGAGTTGTAAGAGTAAGAGTGATCAAGGGGTGGAGAGTACGGTCATTTCGGTGTCCAAGAAGCATCACGGGGTTGTTGATGATGTGAAAATTAAGGATTTGAAAGTGAAGGATCGGAAAGTGAAAGAAGAAAGCCGTGATCAGATCTGTGAGCAATGTAAAAGTGGGTTGCATGGGGAGGTGATGCTATTGTGTGATAGGTGTGATAAAGGGTGGCATATTTATTGTCTTTCACCGCCGTTGAAGCAAATTCCGTTGGGAAATTGGTATTGTTTCAATTGTTTGAGTTCGGATAGGGAGAGCTTTGGTTTTGTGCCGGGGAAGCAATATTCGTTGGAGACTTTTAGACGCATTGCGGATAGGTCGAGGAGGAGATGGTTTGGACAGGGACCTGTTTCAAGGGTGCAAATAGAGAAGAAATTCTGGGAGATTGTGGAGGGGTCGGTTGGTGAGGTTGAGGTTATGTATGGAAATGATTTGGATACATCTATCTATGGGAGTGGTTTTCCAAATGAAACCAATCAGAAACAGAAACAGAAACCACAATCTATTGATGATAAGTTATGGCAAGAATACTCAACTAACCCATGGAATCTGAATAATTTGCCCAAGTTAAAAGGCTCAATGCTTCGAGCTGTTCATCACAACATTACTGGTGTTATGGTACCCTGGCTGTATATTGGAATGCTATTCTCATCCTTCTGTTGGCATTTCGAGGATCACTGCTTTTATTCAATGAATTATCTACACTGGTATGTTCTAATTTTATTTTATCCCTGTTTTCAATTTTTAATTGAATTATTTTCTGTAATATATATTAATCATGAACACCATCAATTCATAATTTAGTTTTAGTTTTATTAAAACTTTTTTCCTCTGGAATATTTGCCTGTTTTTATGTATGTAAAATAGGCAAAATCTAAGTGATGTGGCGGTGGAATCCCGACAATTTATGAAGTGGACATGTTAAATTATTATAACATGATCGCAGGAGTTAGATTTAGGTAGGACTAGACAAGGTAGAATTAGAAATGACGACATTAGAGAGTTGGGGTAGCACCTATAGTCTAAAAGATGGTAGAGATTAGACTTAGGTGGTTTGGACATGCAGAGAGAAGATATGTGGATTCTGTATGAAGGAGGGTAGATCAGATGGAGGGGAGTCAAATCACTAGATGCAGGGGAAGACCTAGAAAAACTATAAGAGAAACTATTAAGAAGGATCTAGAGATGAATGAGTTGGAGAAAGACATGGTTTTTGATAGAAGACTACGGCGTCGTTTGATTCATGTAGCCGAGCCCACTTAGTGGGTTAAGGCTTGGTTGTTGTTGTTGATCACAGGAGTTAGATTTGGTTATATTTGTGAATTTTTTATTGTTTAACTTGTTGGTCGTAGTGTACTTCTGAATTCTGATGTACCACTTGAACTTGCTGTTTCAATAGCATAAGTATTAGGTAACCAACTGGTTAATGAACTTCAGCTCAGGTTGAAAACAATTCTAGCTAAGGGTTTACTTAAATTCTAGACCCCAGTTAAGGCTTTACTTACCTTCTTATTGTACCCCTGATTAATCCGGCCCGTTTCCCCTGAGAAACCGATGGGCTAATACAAAAAACTAGCATAAATATAGGCAAAGAAGCACGGAGTCTAAAATATCTATGAAATACTCTCCATCTACTAAGACAAAATCTTACCTTAACATGGGAGCCAAGAAGTACACTCAGCATCTGATGTCTTATATGAAATTGAAAAGGTAGTAGCAGTTCTCCAATTTTTTTATCTGAACCCCTTCCTCCCGTTCTTGGTTTTGTAACAACGTTGTAACAGTTACTCTTTTGAACATGACTAATTACACATGGAAAATACAATCTGCGAAATTTATATGGCAACAAGAAGGTGAATCATCTAGTCATCAACTGAAACTTTTATTGAAGTTACATTAATGTCTAGTTTCGGAGTAGCCAAAATAGAAAGAAAGAAGCAAATGATTTTTTATGACATCCTTATATCCCCTTTAATTTCAATTTTTTTGTTAGAACTTGGGAGGTTTTCTCTTCCCTCAGAAATATACCATTCTGGTTTAGTTTTGTATTGCTTCTACTGTTCTACATTCTGATGGCAAATTATAATTATTTAATGACCATTTGGTTAAGATTCCGGCCTCCGCCAATGAGAAAATTTAGTTTTCCAAGGCACATTTTAAACAAAGAGACTATTATAGTATACTGGTATTTTTTCCCCATCGGAAAGCTCAATAGTTTCTGGAGACTCAACTTGGGGATTCATTTTACCAAAGGTTTATATGTGGCTCTCAACTTCTTTTTTACTGTTTTTCGTTGGATTTCCTTATCCCTGATCCCATAATGTGGAAATCAACTGCTAGCGTTTGCAATGTGTTCTGGTCTTTAGGATTTTTTCTAAAATATATTTGGATTCTAGGTTACTACTGCCACTTCATTTTATCTGCTTTATAATGTTGATTCTTATTTCTTTTGTTCTAGGGGAGAGCCAAAATGCTGGTACAGTGTTCCTGGTAGTCAAGCCAGGGCATTTGAGAAGGTAGGTCTTGGGCTCTTGTTCTATATGTACACCAATACTTCTACCGGTTTTTTTCCCTACCCAAAAGCATGTAATTTTCCCTTAAATTTTGTCTGTTTCTTTCATCCTCAAACTTGTCGTATTAAAGGTTTATGTAGTAAACATCCAAATTTATTTTATATAGAACCCCGGCTAGTGTCTTTTTGCACAGACATATATATTCACTCGGTAGCCGTGGGTGCACATGATACATTTGCATGACTAGCAAAGGAAGCGAAGTAATTAAGATAGAAAGGCAATATTATCTGATGGATTCTACTCATCCATTGATATCATTTTATCTTTTATTTAGAAGAACAAAACAAGAGTTGGAATAATCACGACATGGTTGGCCTCGCTATCAATTTTCCTTCATGGTATCATGGCTTGGAAGATTCTGTGCCCACCACCATAGGCTACAACGCCTATTCTATCCGCCATACGCTGCAGCACCCTATTTATAGGAGGAGTTTTGGCCGTCTGCCATAATCTTCCATCCCGTGCTGATACATCATTTAAATCTTACATAATTTTATGATGATATTAAAATTACAATTGTACAATTACAAACAAGCTGATACAGACAATCAAAATTATTTAAACTTGGACAGCTACATTTTGGCAAAAAATATTTCTATTGAAAATAAGATATAGTTATGCCAAATGTGATTGTGAAACTATTTTACCTTGCATGTTTATAGAAAATGAGCTTTTTTTCTTATTGATGAATCTTTTAATTATCATTGTTCAATACAAGGACAACCAAATTTTGTTTTGATTTAATTTTTTGGTAGTACTGCCCACATTTCATTCTATGCGAATTCGTTCCTTTATTTCATGTTATATATTATCTGGACAAAAATCTTTGGGACGATATTTGATCGGATAATGCTCATATACTGGTGGGTTTGTGAGTTTGATTTGAGAAAACATTTTCTCTTTTCCATTTCCTGTTTGCACTTTTAATTACAAATCTCTGACTTTGTTTTCATTTTGTTTCCTGCAGTGAAACCATTTTTGTTTTTTTGTTTTTGCTGTACCCTGTAAAATTTTAAAACAGAAAACAAAGTGAAAGGTGTCAGTTTTCTAATTAAATTAAAAAAGAAAAAAAAAAGCAGAAAACAATTTTTGAAACCAAACTGGCCCTGAAGGATGTGTTGATAGTTGAAGTTTGTACATGTTTGACTGGACAAATGTTTGTTGACCATGTCATAAAATAATTCATTTCCTTGTAGGTGATGAGAAGCAGCCTTCCAGACCTTTTCGATGCACAGCCTGATCTGCTTTTTCAGCTTGTTACTATGTTAAACCCATCTGTCTTGCAAGAAAATGGAGTCCCTGTCTACAGCACACTTCAGGTTTCATATATCTAGCTCATCTTAGTGAATTTGTAGTTTGCAGTTGTAAATACAAGATTACATTAAAATCATATAATTAGAAGAAAAATGCATTACACCGATGTAAATTATACCCCATTGGTCCTTTTTATAAGAAGCAAGTGAGCGATTTATTTGGTCCTTAATCCTAATTATAAGAAACACAGGCAAGTTTTCTGGAGTATTAATTGTTGGAATTCATTTTATGCACTTTGTTATGTTAACTAGAAATCTACTTATTTCTTGTGTAAGTGGATGCATTTGATAAGTACTGTGGGTATTTTTGTAAAAACATTTATTATCAACTCCTTTAAACACTCTTACTTTCTCATGATCATTTGGTTCTATTGTTCCTCATGAAAAAATACCCGAGGTAGTATTATATCATATGGTATAGAAATAAGCACTCCACATTTAGTGGACATTTATAATTTAACTCGCAGGAATATTGTGGGCTGCTATTGTAGTTTAATTACAAATTCATTTGCGTTCGAAACTATTGGGAAAAACCAAAGTCCCCCATCGGATAGATATGACTCTTGATAAGAGTTTATAAATAGGGGACATTCCTCACCTTATAAGCCGGTTTTGTAAGGATGAGTTAGACCCCAATTTCAACATGGTATCGGAGCCTATCGATCGGGCCACCCACCATTTATATACATGCACCAAGCCCAATGGTGCTGGGCGTGAGGAGGTGTATTGGGAAATACCCAAGTCCCACATCGGATAGATACGACTCTTGATAAGAGTTATAAAGATGAAGCACTCCTCACCTTACAAGCCGGTTTTGTAAGGATGAGGTGGGCCCCAATTTCAACACAAACTTATGATAGCTCCTTTTCACCGTACTTCGTTGCATGTTTAAATACAAATTCATTCACGGTCCAAACTTACGATAGCTCCTTTTCTCTGTACTTCGTTGCATGTTTAAATACAAATTCATTTGCGGTCCAAACTTATGATAGTTCCTTTTCACTGACTTCGTTGCATGTTTTCCAGGAAATCTATGCTGCAGCACTACTGCTTTTATTTCTCATCATCTTCTCTTTCGATGTATTAAGTCTTTGGCATGTTTCTTTTGTTTGTTAATGTTTTCCAGGAGCCTGGAAATTTTGTTATTACTTTCCCCAGAGCTTACCATGGTGGTTTCAATCTTGGTATGAAGTTACATTCTGTCTCCATCCAAAATTACCAGCTTAAATACAATCTAAGGTATGTCATTTGTATTCGTTGTTTGTATTTTCAGGCCTTAATTGTGCAGAGGCAGTCAATTTTGCTCCAGCTGACTGGCTACCACACGGTACATTTGGAGCTGATCTCTATAAGCGGTATCACAAAATAGCCGTCTTGTCTCACGAGGAGCTTCTTTGTGTAGTAGCCCAGGTTTGCACTTCTTTTAAGGATATTGCGTTTGTTAAAATGATAATATCTTGATGAGATTTAAAAAACGGAGATGGCCTGTATTATTTATTCATCATGATCACTAAAGGCTATCTTGCTATAGTTCTCTTTCTTCTGTCCAATATTTTGTGAAGTTTTTGTTTTCACCATTTCCTTCTACAATTCATAAAACATGGTACCGTTTTTATAATTTTTTTTTATAATTATAATGAAATCATACTAGCGAACTAAACTACTCCAACATAGCTGTTTTTAATGTCTCTTTTACACATGTAAACAAGTATCTGACAGATCACTGCAATCAATGCTGTGCGTGTTTTTGTGCAAATGTTTTTAAAGAGGATTTCTTATCCTACTCGTACTTAAACAGAGTGCACTAATGCTTTTGTATTCTTACCATTATGATTATTATAGTTTACTAGTTTATTTTTTGATTAATGTTGCAGACTCTCTTACTTCTTGATTTTCAATGTTCAGTATGGTGATGTTGATAGCAGAGGGTCCTCTTATTTGAAATTGGAATTGCTGAAAATATCAGATAGAGAAAAATCTTGGAGGGAAAAACTTTGGAGAAGTGGTATCATTAAATCTTCTCGTTTAGCTCCTCGGAAATGTCCCCAATATGTAGGAACTGAAGATGTACGGTTTGTTTTTAACCTATCATGATTCATATCATAGCATGCAATGATAATTCTTTATTTTGGTCTTACTCGCTGCTGTCTTTTATAGGATCCAGCATGCATTATTTGCCAGCAATATCTCTATCTCTCTGCAGTTGTATGCAGTTGCAGGCCATCATCTTTTGTGTGTCTGGAGGTAAATGAGTGTGATTGAGGTTATTGAAGTTGTGCTTAATTGCCATGAAGCATTCATCTTTATCTATTGCCATCAATGTCAGGATTTTAGAAAAAAGTTTTATATACGAATTGACATAGAAAATGTATGTGTATCCATTTTTGCTATTAAGCATGCATATTAGTAGTTTCAGCTCGTGATTGGAGGAATGACATAGATATTTAAGCACCTTTATGAATGTGCTCGACTGCAGTATTCTCTCTCTAGTATTCCACCTCATGAGGTTCTAGTTGCGTGCTTACATCTCATGTAAAAAAAGACAAGGGGAATGCACTGCTTGTATTTTTACAAATTTGGCACTAGTGCTGATTAGGACTAATATATCATTGCAAATCATGGAGTCGATTGCTTAATATAACCAACCCCACCTAGCACGAAAATGCTTGTTTGGTGTTGTTGAACTGGTGTCAATCAGGGAAAAATTGTTGTATGACAGATATGAGGATCCCTATTATTTTCTGGATTTGCATAATTAGGAACCTTGTGATTGTTAATATAGCTTAACAAACACAAGTATGTTTATAATTCCCAATTAATTAATTTTTCATGTAAGACTAAGAATTTAAAGCAGATAGAAAATCGTCAGATAAGTTTTTTCCAATTGTTTCATTAGAAGAGCGTGTGATCTAAAATTATATACAGCATACTCTAGAAAATGAAACTACTGCTCTTTGTCAATTTCTACAATTATGGTCAAGATTTCTAGGATTTGAATAATCGTGGTTTGTTCCTTTACATATGTTTCCCATTTTAAAGACTAAATTCAGTTTTCTCTTGTGCAGCACTGGGAACACCTTTGTGAATGCAAAACTGCTAAACTTCGTCTTCTCTACCGTCATTCACTTGGTGAATTGTATGACTTGGCATTTTCTATTGACAAATATACTTCTGAAGAAAAAGCTGAGAGTAGAAATGTAAAAAGGCAGTCTTCATGTCTGAGTGCTTTGACAAAAAAGGTCACATATATATATATGCACATCCCCGCACCAAATTACAATAATGTTTATACTTAGGTTTATCTTTTTGAAATCAAAAGATTCAATGTCCTTCTGCTTCTATATCTTTGACCGTGCTGCTCTTCTGTTAGTGCTATACGGTGGCACTGTTAAATTTTATGGAATAATAATATAATGCTGGCATTGTTATGGATATATATGTATTTATTAAAAAAAGGTACTATAGTCTTCTGAGACTCGTAGCTGTGTACAGGTGAATGGTAGCTCCATTACTTTCACTCAACTTGCTACAGAATGGCTTCTGCAATCTAGTACTATTCTTCAAAATGTTTTTGTGACTGATGCATCTATTACTGCACTAAGGAAAGCTGAACAGTTTCTTTGGGCTGGTTCCGAGATGGATTCTGTGAGTTCTAGTTATGTCTTTTGTATGCGTGTCAATAAAAACATTCTGCACTTTAGTACTAAATTCCACTTTGTTTTGGGATGTAGGTTCGGGATATGGTAAAGAGTTTGACTGAAGCTCAGAAATGGGCAGAAGGGATAAAAAATTGTGTGACAAAAATTGAGTTGTGGTTGAGTCATCAGGACTCAAGTTTAAAGAAAGTTAATTTAGAATACGTTGAAGAGTTTCTGAGATTTAACCCTGTACCATGCAATGAGCCCCATTATCATAAACTGAAGGTGCTTTGACAATAATATGTTATGTTGTTTTTGATGGTTGCAATTAACTGTCATTTATTTATCGTGTTAACTTGTTCTGATGCAGGAATATGCAGAAGAAGCAAGATCGTTACTTCAGGAGATTGAGACTGCTTTGTCAATGTGCTCCAACGTACTTTTTTTTCCTTTCTTTTTATTTTATAATATATAGAAAAAGTGATTCTGTGATATAATTTTTGCTAAAACTTCTTTTGAGAGGTTACTTTTTTTTAGCCTATTATAAAAGCATTAAACAAATTTAGTTTATTATTATTACTTTTATTACTTTTAGTTGAAAGTGACTGCTAAAATTGTTTTTATAGGTTCTTACAGAGGCTACAATTTTAGCCCATGAGAAAAGCTTCAGAACAATGTTTCTTTTGTTTGATTTTTCCCCCACAAAATTCTTATAAATTTTTTAAAAGATTATTTTAACTAAATAGCTATTTTTCTCAAACAAAAAAGCAGAAGAATTTGGTCCTTATATTTTGTGAATATATATTTTTTTGGTAAATATATCGGATAAGCATTTTATCTTGATAGCATTATGAAATTTGATGATAATATGATATCTTGATTCTTCTTTCCTGTCCATTCAATTTAATTGATATAATTTGTTTCAGATATCTGAGTTGGAACTTCTATACTCTAGAACTCGTGGCTTACCCATCTACGTGAAAGTGACTAAAAAATTAAAAGGGAAAATTTCATCAACCAAGGTAGATGTTGCCGGACATAATAGTTTGATGGTTTTTTTGTACCCTTATAATTCTATGATTAATGTTCAATTTCTTTTGCTGATGTTTGGAAATGGAATCACTTATTTCTCTCTCAAAATGGTTTATTTTTATTCCTTTCAAATCACGACACCAATTCCTTCACCCCATAATGTATAACCTCTCGGAGGTATAGCTCTGAATGAAGCACGCGGTGACACCATGATATTTTAAGTTTCCAAACACACACTTAGAAGGTTAGGAAATAGTTGATGTATTTTTTATAAAATGCGTGTTAACTTTAAATAGCCAGAAAAACCGATCTTTCCCCTCCAATGTTTTACACATTCCTTACTCCCCATAAACCCTAAACCCAAAACGAAGAAAAAAAATGACCTGCTTTTGGTTTAGGACAGAGATTGCAGCTGATTGTTCCATTTTTCTGTTGTATATTTCTGTGATTAAATACAGTGCAGGAATGTATTTGCTTAGAACACTAGGGAAAGGTTTCTTATGTATGAAATTAAATCCGAGCTGGAATGTTGCTGCTGCTAGTTTAGATGTTGTTAATAATGAAAGCAATCTAGAAGTGTCAATGTGCCATAGCTATTTCTGGCAATAAGCGAGACAGCTCTGATTGTCATGCTAGCTTAGTCTATGCCCATTGATATTTTTCATCCTGATGAGATTAAGATGACGAAGATTGAGTCTCAGAATTCTCCTGTTAACAGAAAATAGCACTTCAAGAAATAAAGACTTGAAATTTTTGGAAATTATGGTGGCCTGAAAGATAAAAGAATTAACTAAATGTGGTCATGAAGCTTGTGCACCAGAAGAGAACTTGTTATTTTTTCAAGACTAGACATATTTTTTGTAACCAAGCACCCGAGGAGGTATTTGCGCATCTTCACCGGGATATCTTGCATTGCCTTGATACGGATTATTTACCTTTGACGTTAGAACATGACAAAGTCTCAGGGTTGAATACCCATTCGTTTTGAGAAGGTGTGGATCAATGTTGAAACCTTTATAGATCTTTAGCTAAGGTGTTTGGGAGTATGTACTAGATTAGACGGTTTTAAAGGCATGAGTTCATGTTGAGGAGGCTTTTCTGTCATCCTCCTGTTTTACATAAGGCTTAATTACACTTTTGGCCCTCTAAGTTTCCCAAAGTTGTGATTTTGGCCCCCTAAAAAAAACAACTCTTTTCAGGCCCCCTAAGTTTACTTTCTGTTGCAATTTTAACCCAGTCAACGGACACGCACGTGTAAATTTTTTTTTTTTTTT
>Ga0315915_1005659_pt1 | contig 15524 bp, 10 predicted proteins | sample MpolbnodulesMG_FD_207738 | JGI IMG/M metagenome (GOLD analysis project Ga0315915, IMG submission 207738) | Medicago polymorpha root nodule microbial communities from Los Angeles, California, United States - branched nodules | ecosystem: Host-associated > Plants > Roots > Nodule | place: USA... | reverse complement strand
TCTTTCCTTTTCTTCTTCAAATTTGTCAAAATATTTTTTGGTTTCACCGAAGAATTGGTCAAGTCATGTACAATCTTCTTGTCGTCCTCCATTAATCTTCCGGCAAGAAGGTGCCCTGCTACATACGGCACCATCTCATGGTTGTGAACGCCATTAAGAATAGCCAATTTCCAAGCATTGTCTTCCCTGACGACATATCCACGCACCTTGAACAAACACCCACATTTTCTTGATTCCGTCTCTTCATGCTTCACTTTTCTATTTGGTACTTTGTGCTCGCCGCTCCGTTCACAAACCAACTCCAACATAACATTTCTACCTTCACAAGATCTTCTAATGATAACCGTAAATCCAGCCCTATTTGCTTGTCGATGAACCCAATCGAGCAATTCGTCTTTATCTTTCCATGTATCTCAGGTCGAAAAGAAATGAGTTGTGTCCACTTCGTTGTCACGAAGTTTCCACACATCGGAATTGACGCATGAAGCCTCAACTTTAACGAAAGCTTCAACCTTCACGGAAGCTTCGACCTCAATGGGAGCTTCAACCTTAACAGAATCGACAACACTAAGTTTTCGATCACCCGGATCATCATCCACATTCTCAACCATATCTATAAATAAACAACATATAATTGCTAAACTAATTAATAAACATGTATCTAATATCATATAATAACATAAACAAATAAAAAAAACAAAAGAAAAAAAAATTGAAAAAAAAAAATTAGGCAGTAGCACTGCCATTTGCAAATTTTTCTAAGTGTCCAGCGGCAGTTAACAGCCGCTGACTTCCCAACGGTAGTTAACTACCGTTCAAGTTCGTGACAGTACAAAAAAAAAAACAGCAAAACGAATCAAATGTAAACGAGTTAAAACTTGCAATACCTGTTCTTTGATGCATATTGTGTGTAGAAACGTCATAGCAGTGATTTGAAACCAAGATTTTGACAAAATATTTTTGAAATGAGGATTTTTTGAGTTTAAGTAATGGTGAGGTAAGATGATGAGTGAATAGGAGGTATGTGTTTTCTGGTTTTTGGGGAGAAAAAGCAACGACAGTTAACTACCGCTAGCTCCAACGGCAGTTAACTGCTGCCGGTTTTGCCAATGGTAGTTAACTACCGCTGGAGGCATTTAGGTTATTTACATGTGTCAATATGAAGTTTTCAATGTTTGGAAAAAACAATTTTCGAGAGAGATTAGATAGGCTTGAAAGCATAAGCCGAAATTACAACGCATATAGAAAACCATCCGTTGGGGACATAAATACATGGATTAATTAAATGACATAATATGTGGCAGCATAGTATATGCTTATTTGGGCATAGAATCAATCAAATTCCCACATAGGAGGAGCTGCTTGACATATCTAAGTCCAACAAACACGCAAGTTTTCCAATGGGTAAGGTTAAGGTTTTCATTGCAAGTTTCCTATTCAAGAGGCAATAATATGAAAGAAGCAAAGAGAATCTTAATTCTTCATGTTACATATTCCCCCCAGCTATCTAGCTGGAAGCTAAGAAGCCCCTTCCCCTTTATGCATAGTGACTTCAACTTGGAGACAACAACCTTAACAAACAAGAATTTCGTTGGTTTCTTCTAACATGTGTTTTTCTGTTCCAAAGGATTACGTACCTACCAGCTAAACCTCATCTATAAATACTAAATACATGAAACCAAATTGAAGGGAATTAAGAAAGAACAATTATATAGAAAATTAAGCTTATAATCATTTATAATGGAGGAGGTCTCTAATTCATGCAATATTGAGCTACATGCACCTGAAATTGTGTTCTTTGATTTGGAAACTAATGTGCCAAAGAAAATTGGACAAAGATTCTGGGTCCTAGAATTCGGCGCAATTGTAGTTAGTGCACATAAACTCAGCGAAATCGAGAGCTATACAACATTGATAAGACCAGAAGATTTATCCGTTGCACCAATGAAATCTAGCAGAAGCGATGGAATAACACGTGAAGCTGTAAAAAATGCACCATGTTTTGAAGATGTTGCAGAGAAGATATTCAGTATCTTGAATGGAAGGGTGTGGGCTGGTCATAACATTCAAAGATTTGATTGTGTTCGTATCAAAGAGGCTTTTGATGGTATCAATAGGCCAGCACCTGTACCAGTTGGAATCATTGATTCTTTAGGGGTCCTAACTGAGAAATTTGGAAGAAGAGCTGGTAATATGAAGGTATGTCAAGTATCAAGAATATATAGAAGCAAGTGATTCATAATTCCTCACAATTTCAAGTTCTTAACTCTATTATATTTATGGGCAGATGGCAACATTGGCTTCTTATTTTGGCTTGGGGCAACAAAAACACAGGTATTACTTAATTAATATTTAAGTACTTATCGTATAATGCTATGAATGAACTTTTTAAAACAAGTACTTTTAAAAATAAATTGAGGAAGGAGAAAATAATTACAAAATAAAGTGATACTTATGGTCATTTTAGAACCGTAATCATCAAGGGAATTTGAACTCCGTCCCTTAAAATTACAATATCAAAATCTTATTCTTAGGTTATCATCTAATGGTTAAACAAGTACTTACAACATAAGATAAGTTCAAATAAGTTGTGCGTAAGGTGTTTAATAAGTATAACCTAATTTTAGTGCTAATGATTATAATGTGCCATGTAAAATTTGGATATGATATGAAATTTTTTTATGATTAATTTGAAACAGGAGTCTAGATGATGTTCGGATGAATTTGGAAGTCGTTAAGCACTGTGCAACAGTGTTGTTTCTGGTGAGCAATAAATTAATCTCCATGAATGTTCAATTCTGCTAATTACTAATTACCTTTGAAAACAAATGAATGATTCTCAATATTTGTTATGGTTTATCTGGTAATGTTAGGAATCTACACTACCAAACACGTTGCATATTGATAAAAGCAAATGGTATGGCTCTTCCAGCATTATGACAAGAAGCAGAACAAATGGGAAATCACCATGCAGAGAAGACACAAGTAGAAAATCTCCCCCTGCTTCATTTTCATATCAAAGGACGGTTCCCTATGCTAGGGGTAGTTTGGGAATGGTATTTATCAATTTGGCATAGTATTTTGGTTTACATTCAATAGTTGTTATAATATTTTTTTTTACACACGCATCTAAATAGATTTCATCATGTAAATATTTGATACGTAGAAATTAATCTCTTGTTAACAATGAGGTGCTAACAATGATTATGAAACTTAGGTGGCCGAAAGAATGAAGGGATTGTTGTGTAAAGCGCAAGGACAACCACCACTACAACAATTATTAAAGCATTCTCATTCATTGCTTAGGTGATGAAGAATTACCAAGATAGACACGGTTCTCAGAAAATAGCATATTCTATTTCTACCAATTGAAGATTACCTTATGAAAGTGTCTTTTGCCTCACGTTTTGTTGAGTTGGAAGATTGAAAGAAAGATATGGTTGCACAAGATGACAGCGCCCAAAATTCATTTGTATATTGTATATAGAATTCATTCATTATTCAAATTGTTCAATGAAGAACGATAGTAATTAACACAACATTCTTTGTAAATAAAATCAAAATTAATGTGATCAAATTGCTCTTACAATGAGTTAAGGTTTGAATTTTCATGTCCTTTGAATCACATATATGTTGGTTGAAAAGCATATTCTACTAAAACTATTCTTTCTTAGTTTGATTGATTGACATATGTCAAAAATAAATTTTGTGAATTAAGGGGGAAAGGGAAGTAATAATAAGATGGAAGCGGGATTTATATTACATGCAACAACCTATAATTGCTAGGGGAACTAGTCAACTTGAATAGTACTAGAGATTCATCATTCACTGTTGGGTTCACCATCATTTCTTACTCTCTTTGGATGATTTCATAAGCGGTATGCATTTCTCTTTGACTCCCCCTTTTGTTTCCTTCACATTCACCTCATCCATCCCCAGCCTGCTTCTCCTGTAAGAAAAATGAATTAAAAAGTTTTTTGGATTAAATTAAAATGTAAAAGTAATGAGAAACGTACCTTTCTTCATTATAGGAATTAGATTTCTTGAGCACAGGTTCAGCTTGGAAAGCAACCCTGTTCGCTTTCATGGATTCCACAATACTCCCACTAAAGTATTCCTTCTCTTCACTCTGCAAATTCCCTGTTACACTCTCCCTTCTCTTGCTTGTGGTCCCCACATTGCTCAACCTCCCTTCCTGTTCCTTCGCTTTCATCTCCGCACCTGAACTTCCACACGCTATCAGCTGCAGCAGAACAGAGTAACGACTCGACGGTGCTGGTGCTGACGTGGTTGGATAATTACTGTCTTTGACCCTCCTTTCTTCTCTTTGTTTCATTTTCTCAGCGAGGGTAGTAGTGGAATTTGTTATAACTACTTCGTCTAGTTCTTCTGTCGAAACACCCCTAGAGCAACGAGAATGTGGTGTTGTTGTTGAGCTTGTGTAACTTGTTTTCTCTCCATCTCCTAATAATTCCTCTTCATACTCTTCATATTCATCTTCATTACTCTCTAATTTCTGTTGACAATTTCCATTTAATGTTACCTTGCTCTTTGAATTTCTGTAACTTGTGAAATTCTGTTCTGGATGTTGTTGAATTGGTTGTTGTTTATCACTCAAGTTATGCTGTTGAAATCTTTCTGCAATCACCATTTTTAAATTAACGACCAATTCTTTTGATTTTGCGTAAGGTGAATAGAGAAAAGGTACTAAAACTAACCAGAACATCCTTCAACTAGTTCAGATCCTTTAAGTACATACTCTGCTCCTCCTTCTGATGGATGTATAATGTCCTTTAGTGCTAAGTCATGCCACACATATCCACTCTTATAGTTCCTGATATTAATCAATTAGGATCAAGTGTAAATAATAATGTAGATTCCAAAAACATATAAGTTTACCTTTTAGTAGACCATGAATATTGAGAAGGCATGCCACTTCCTCTCAGCGCCATCAACCGATCAAATACATCTTTAATCATCAAGTTCAAATTACAAACAAAAACCAAAAAAATTAAATTTACTAATGCATTATGAATATCGCAAACCAGCAGCTACATATGAATATGTAGAGTACCTTTTAAACGGAGAGGTTGATTAGGAGAAAGGGTTACTTCCATGAAATGTGGATGCTCCAATAGGCCATTTCTTGAGAGATAGTAAACAACCTGTACTTTTCTAATGGCCTTCACCTTTTGCTTCATCCTACATATTTTTGCACGGTCTGGACTCGTCTCTCTACCACCTCTATGTGAACGAATGTCCATCCTAACTAGTCTTCAACAATTCACCCTTTGTTGACTTGAACTAAATAACAAATGTTGAAGATAATAAAACAAGGGAACACTCACTCAAATACCTAACAGGTCCTAGATGAGGGAGAAAAATAAATAAAAATGTTGCATTGAATTGCATGGAACAATAATGTATTATTTAAATATTATTTTACGTATTCCAATGGATGAGGCATGAGGTGAGACACAGTCTATACTGTAGATCATAGACGACCTTAAAAAAAGCGTAAAATCAGGATGTGAATGCAGGGAAAGATTCCTTTAATAAAAAGGACCGTTAATTATAAAGAACAAAGAGAGCAAAAGAAAAAACATTGTGTTATAGGGAAAAAGGTTTGGAGGGAGGGGATGGTCTCAATCAAAGTCCCATAAATGAATCAAATTTGACTTTACTCTCACTCTGTTCCTGATTTGAGCTAACAATGACCATTGCCAGAGATTGCTTAGTACGGAGAGCTTCTATCCTTTTTTTTACCTTAGATCGTTGACGCCAAATTCACTTTTACCCCTTTCTATTTCTTTATCAACTTGATCATGAGTGGACTGCATTTTTACCTATCAGTTACTCTTTGTTTCCAGCTGGTTCATATCACTGTCTCCCCATTCCGTGATCAATTGCTTTTACAAATCATATAGCAAGGTTGGAGGGACCATTGTTCCGGACTAGAGTTAGAGTATACTCATATGGAACTCACTCACGTGTCCACTTAAACCTAGGACATTATTGTCAAACCTTCACTAACAAATCTATAAGTGTTGGATTGAGAGGTTAAAGTTTGTGTCAAGCTAATAACTGTGTAATATGCTTTGGCCAACATGTATTAGTATTACAATACACATGGATTCTTGATTATTTATGACCTTTGGATTGCTCAAATTAGATATTCCCTCTGTTTTATAATAAATGTCGTTTAAAGTTTTGACACACAGATTAAGAAATATAATGAAATAATCATTAGACATAACATTTTTACTAAACTATCCTTATTTTATAAGAAAAATACAAACTTAAAGTTGCTTTGAAAATTGTGCGAAAGAAAAGTTTGAGTATTTATTAAGGGTAAAGTTTGAAGAAAAAAAATTAAAATTGTATTGAAAATGTAAAGTGACATTCATTTTGAAATTTTTTTTTTTAGTTAAAGTGACATTCATTTTACAACAATTTTTTTTATTAAAGTGACACTCATTTTAAAACTAATGAAGTATTTGTTGTTATCTGACGAACTTGTGATAACAACAAATACTCATGATATTAAAAGATTACACTACAATGCTATCTTGCATGTCATCTACTATGTCGGAAATACAAGTTCCTCAAAAAAAATGTCTGAAATACAAGATAGAATTTAAGTTTACTGTGTTCATATCTTACGATGAAAGTTTATTGTGTTCATATTTTAGTTTAATTTATCCACTCCCTTATTATATTTAGACTTAATAGTGGTTTTAGCTCCCTAACTTTTTTAAAGTTGTGATTTTGACCCCTTAAAGAAAAAAAAAACTACAAAACCGTCCCATAAGTTTTTCATTTGTGGCAGTTTTGGCCCCCAAAACCAATTTTGACTCGGTTTACGCTGACGTGGCACCCTAAATGAGGTGCCACGTGTAATTTTTTTTATTTTTATTTTTACCAAAAATTGGTCTGGAGGCCAACACTGCTACAGTTGCAAAATCGCAATTTCGTAAAGATTAGGGACGAAAACTGCTATTAAACGTTATATTTATAAGAATAAAATGCACTTTTGGTTTCTTAAATCAAAACGTTAACACTTTATTTCTTTTTGTCAGATTTCTATTTCAACTTATCAAATATTTTCTATGTGACGTTATATTTTGGTGATTAAAAGTATGCATGGGAAATTCTCCAAAATAGATTTAGGAAGAGGAGGAAGATAAGTGATCATGGACCGGTGCATTTTGAATAGCACTTGAGTGACATTACAGTGACAATGTCATGTGACATTTGTCAACCACAATGTCACAAATATATAAAAAAAACAAAAAAATCTTTGAGAGAAAGAGAAGAAAGTCACTTGTGATGTTTTGGTTGGTACCTCAATATCATCTAAGTGCTACCCGTGGCACTTCCTCATTAGGAGCTAGTTTTTTTGAGAGGATTGGGAGCTAGTTTTGAATAATTAAAAAATATAAGATTGGTTACAAAAATATGTAAAAACATGTTAAATCGAAGGAAAAGAAAAAATAAAATCATCTTTGGTTTCTTGCTGTCTGGTCTTTCGTGGACAATGGGCAGTTAAATTCGCTCGGTTGTGTTTTCAGATTTTTAAGACGTTCCATCTCTATCCGACACTCACGTATTTCTCTTTTCCGTGGTGTTGCAATCGTGTATTTCTTGTATGAGTCTATCTTCGGTGGCACGAGCACATACTACTCTGATATAAATACAAAAAAAACAAATTGATGCATCTGAGTTAAATTTTTAATCAAATATAGTAACCTTATTTAACCTTTTTTTTTACTTGGATAATTTTATTAGTTTACTAATCTAAGTTTAATAAAATTCCTGCGGTGCCTCCGAGGTCCGTCCCAAGGACAGAGGATTAGAGTGAATATGCACACTCATCCAAATTGGGCCTTGTATCAAACATCTGAGAGTATAGCTAAATCATTCTCCAAATGGTCATCTACTATGAAGGGTAGGCTGACACAATGACATAGCCATACAGGTGAGAGACAGAGTAAAGGCTTTCTTTCATTGCGCGAATAGATACAATAGAATAGAGCAGTTGGAATGTCATTTCACGTGACTCCATTTTTATTTTTTTATAAATGCTAACTTATGTCTTAAGGCACAAATTTAAAAGTCAAATATAAAAAATAAATTTTATAAATTGTGCATTCAATATCTTGAAAGGTTATAAACTTATTTTTTTCAATACAAAACTTATGTTTTAGTTTTTTTTTTATCCATAACTTATATCTTTAAGATACAAATTAGCTAATTCTTATTTTTTTTTTACGAAAAACATATTCTCTCGGGACCCTTCTGGACTTTTGGTGGTGACATCCTGACATGAGTGAGAATAGTGTAAAATGGATTAAATAAAAGGAAGATAATTATAGGCTTAACTATGATATCGACACTGCAATTATATTGCTTTCTATTTTTAGTTGTAATATTCTTTTTTTGAGTTCAATCCTTACGAATTCAAAAACAATTGTTTTTAATCCCCATGGTTATATGTTGTTTAGTATAATTATGACATGCGGTCCAATAATGTGATTTTAAAGACTAAAAACAATTGTTTATGAATTTGCAGAGACAAAACTCAAACAAAAAAATTTACATGGACTTAAATCAAGAAACCTCCATAACTATAAGAACCAAAATGAAGAAGTGGTGATAAAAAGTATGAACAAAACTAATATTCAACTTTTATATGTTTTAATCAATAAATATGGATCTCTTTTGAGGGGATCAATAAATTCAATCTGATTATTGTTTATGTGAAGTTTTGTTTGTTTATTTGATATACAATTATAAGTAAGAAATTGATGTCTCTTATAGATCGGGATTCTCCCCTGCATTGTTTTTTTTAGTTAAATGCACTTTTACTCCCAAGTAAGAAGTATGTGAAAATTCATGTTTTAAGAGCTAGATTCTCAACAAAAAAAAATTCTCTTTTCTCTAGCACACAAGATTATTTGAGAAAATTCATGGTTTAAAAACTAAATTTTGATCAATACATTTGAAGTGAATGTGTGATTCATTTTCAATATTCCAAAATATCTTGAAACGGATTGACGGTTATCCCTATTGCATTCAGTTCACACAAACCAATAGTCATATCTTCATCTTTTATTTTTAGGTTTATGTATTTACAAGATTCCCCAACACAAGATCTCCTACATTTTGCAGTCTAAATGAATGTTAATAGACTTAAGGTTGATTTATGACACAATATTCATGAAATCTGTACTCCACATACTGAGATTTCTCTCCTCAGTCTACACAATTGATCATATTGTTGGGAAGTTTTCTTGCACCGTTTGTTTTCCGTTCCTACCTATATTTTTGTTGTGATTTTATATATCAATCAAATCATAAGAGTTACACAAACAAAAAAGCATTCAAACTTTGATGATTGATCAACTGAATAAATTGTCAAATTATAATATTTTTATTTTAAGACAATTTAACCATCGCTTTTAAAAACCATCAATCCATCACAACAAAAAGTGGAAAAAGATTAAAAAGATACAATTATCTTTCACTGGATTTAAGAACAAAATTCTCTGTAGAATGGAATTGACACATCTAGTCTTTAGCAATTGCCACTTGCAAGCTCTAGCTCTCATACAATACCATTTTCCTTACACTAATTTTATATTTAATCTTAATGTTTACCCTGGACCTAACGTTGTAAGAAAATTCGTTACATGAATATTAGGAATTACTAGTAGTTAAGAAGTATACATATGATAGATACAAAGTTATCATCTCATCTCATTCATAACATAACTAACCAAAATTTAAAATGTCACGTCGTTGTACAAATTTGTTTCTTAATTACCTAAACCTGCAATATCCTTTGCTTAGTGAATGATACCAGAAATGCAACAAGTAGATTACGTGAAATGCATATATGCTTGGCACTTGATATTTCTTGTGTGAATTTTTTTGGGTGATTATTTATAGTGTGAAATGTGAAATTAGATTATATAAACTATATATATATCCTCATCATGTGTAGCACTCACTTCACACACTGTGAGTGTAATAAGATGTGCAACAAATTCTTTTATGTGAACCTTTTGCTCGTTTTCTACCTCTCATTATTTCACAATGTTTATGCTGCTGAAACCAAAAAAATTAATTTGCAACTCAAAGCAGTGAACCTTGGAAATTGGTTAGTTACTGAAGGATGGATGGAACCTTCTCTCTTTGATGGAATAAAAAACAATGATCTTTTGGTATGCTAATTAATCTTTATGACTTTATTAATAATTTTATATCCTATTTTGTTCTTTTATCAATGCATTCCATTTCATTATTATTTTTATAAATGAAAATTATATTACTAGCTAAAATTATTTGGTAATTTCAGGATGGAACTCATGTGCAATTCATGTCAATGAAATTGCAAAGGTATCTCTGCGTAGAACATGGTGGAGGAACCATTGTTGTTGCTAACAGGACCAAAGCTTTCCATTGGGAAACTTTCAGGGTCAGTTTCCAATAACGTTACTATTAATAATATTTTAAATATTGCACCAAAAAAAAAAATTAGTAGTATGAATAATTGTGACACCAATCATTTTAAGACTATCATATATGAGATTTGAACTCTGTCTTAACTACCGAGTTTTCACCTCTCCTATGTTTAAAAAATCATATGATACACATGTATAATTTAATAAATATTTATTTAATTTGTGTCTGTATTGTAACAGTTGTGGAGGGTGAATGAAACATCATTTAATTTGAGAGTGTCTAATAAGCAATTTGTGGGATTGGAAGATGAAAATGGAGAAAACAAATTAGTGGCTAATTTGGATTCACCTGGAAACAAGGAAACATTTGAGATTGTAAGAAATGATAATGATCCAAACAAGGTTCGAATAAGAGCACCAAATGGTCAGTTTCTACAGGTATATAATGCTATGTTTGTTTGGCCTTATTACTTGATATCATTTTGCTTTTAGATATATATATGTTCCTATGCTTTTTAATTAATATTGTCGTTTATTAATTTATCAGGCCATATCAGAGACTCTAGTGAGTACGAAAACAGTTTATGAAGAATCCAGTTGGGAGGACAGTGACCCTTCTGTTTTCAAAATGACTGTTTTGACTGACACCATTCTAAAAGGAGAATACCAAATTACAAATGGTTATGGTCCAGACAAAGCTTCCAAGATCATGAGGGTAATTAAGATACCTTATTGTCTTTTTTGAAAAAGAACAAGAGCCAGCATTCTAGATTTTAAGTGTATGTTTAAATGAACAACGATCTTGATTAAATTACGATGGAACCGTGATTCTACGAGTCTCAATATCAATACTACATGCACTAAATTATCATTTTGGCCGCGCGTCCCAATTTGGTTGATTGTTACTGAAGTAATCTCAATTGCAATTTGTCTTGCAATGTTGAATCATAAAAAAAAAACTATAATATCATCACATTTAGATGAGGGCAAGAATAGGTTTTTCGTAGTCAACAATCTACAGATTCATGCATGCAAGGTGCTTCGTTAACCATTATATCAAGATCGGATGATCCAAATTTCAATTATATTTTGAGAAAAAAATTGAAATATCAAACTAAAAATATGGACTATGCAATCTCTATCGATTCAACGTCCCTAACTGCTTGAATGCATGGATTGCTCATTGCACCAAATCCAAAGCCAAATGTTTAGATCAACTCAACATATTGTCACCTAGCAAATTGATTTATTGATAGAGCTATGTGTTGAGGATGCAGGATCACTGGAAGACATATATAACAGAAGAAGATTTCAGATTCATGTCAGAAAATGGGTTAAATGCAGTCAGAATTCCCGTGGGGTGGTGGATAGCTAAGGACCCAACACCACCTATGCCATTTGTTGGAGGATCCTTGAAAACACTTGACAATGCCTTCACATGGGCACAGTTAAGGCCCTACTATACCTTAGTCTATTTTATTTACCATAGAAATTTAAAGTTCACTTTGTCTACCAATGGTTCTAACTTATAGTAACAACTTGTAATTAATGTAATTGCAGTAAGTATGGAATGAAGGTAATTGTGGACCTGCATGCTGCACAAGCTTCACAAAATGGAAGAGCTCATAGTGCAACAAGGGATGGATATCGAGAATGGGGAGATTCTTCCATTCCTGATACTGTGGCAACTATAGACTTCCTAGCTCAAAGGTTTAATTCACATTAATTAAATGTCCCCTTCATTTTTTGGTTTCCAATTAAATGTCCGTTTTATTCTTCTACAAAAATACTCATGTCCACTCAGTTTGGCCCACTTCTATTTCTAACATTAACCATACATTATTCCAATTTTGATTCTTAATTTGTGTGGTTAAATTAGTCTTTTAATGTGACATAAAATTGTTATTTCATCCATCTTATATTAGTAGATTGGTTGGTTCTGCGTCTGTGTTTCTAAACTAACATCATCAATGGTGTCGGTTTCGTAGTTTTTTTAAGGTGTAATGTGAAAGCTACCATGCAGCTGATTCTTCAAAGTCGCGTCTGCATCTAATGTAACACGCAACCAAACACATGCTAAGTGTCTTTGTAAATATGCACATTTCTTAAGAAAACTATTGAATTTACTATTAGTGGAAAAAGTTAAGTGAGTTGAAATAGAATAAATAAAAATGTACTATTAGAAGAAAATAGTTAATGTTTCCTTAGGAATAATATTAACTCCAAAATTGGTCTGCAGATATGCCAACAGAACAAGTCTAATTGCAATACAACTCATGAATGAGCCTCAAGGAGTTGATTTGGGAAGCCTTAAAAAGTATTATCAAGCAGGTTATGATGCTGTAAGGAAATACACGTCAAGTGCTTATGTGATAATGTCTAACCCTCTCGATAGAGACTCAAAAGTGCTTCTACCATTTGTTAGAGCTTTTGATAGAGTTGTCATTGATGTGCATTATTACAACTTATTTTCTGATCAGTTCTCAAACATGAATGTGAAGCAGAACATTGATTATATTAAATATCATAGAGCTTCTGACCTTAGATCTCTGACCACATCTAATGGACCCCTCACCTTTGTTGGTAAGCTTTCTTTTCATACACATTATTAGACAATTGAGTCTTAGAATATTTTTTTGCAAAGATAAATTATGTGAGTTGAATTCTCAGGACTCATATGATATGATCAAGGAAAGTTTTAAAGCTCATAGAGCACTTATAGAGTTACCAAATTTAATCATGCATTAGAATTTGAATTGAATTTAGAAAATATAATTAGCATATGCAATAACCTAACAAAATGTTTTGCAATGGAATTTGGCAGGGGAATGGAGTGGTGACTGGAAGGTTAAGAATGCTTTAAAGAAAGATTCCCAGCAATTTATCAAGATACAAGTGGAGGTATACTCTCGAGCTACATTTGGATGGGCATACTGGGCTTACAAATGCGACTCTAACAACTGGAGTCTTAAGTGGCTGATTGACAATAATTATGTTAAATTTTAATATTTGCTCCAAGACTAAGTTAAATAACTACTACACTAGTTGCAATTTGTAACTAATGTTATTTTTATGTCTCTCCACAATTGGATGTTAATGTGTAAACTAGTCTGGTTAAATGCTGCAATTTGATTTGACAAAATCAATTTTAAGACGAGAACTCATTGACTTGTAACAGGTGATCAATTTATCTTCTTATTATTATTATTATTATTATTATTATTATAAAAGCTTATAAGGTTAAGCTATTGTTTAACCCTAATTCAATGCCTTAATTCCCTCCTTAACAAATAAACCTAGCTTCTTTAAGAAGCTTTTACATGTGTATCTAATCCCACCCTAATTAAAAAGCCTTAATTATTTCTCTAAGCCGCCTCAATGACATAAAGCTATAGAGACAGCCTTAAACGGCTACCATTAATTAGTTATCATAGTAAATGACAAAAATTAATTTCCATGATGAATTGGGCAGCTGACCAGCGTTGAGCATACAAAAAATTAACACTCCACATGTTATTTTGTATGAGACTCTTCTACCATTTTCTTTTTGAATTCATTCTCCAAACTGTCCCATCTATTTCTTCTTCATTTTCATTTTGAAATTTATTTTCAATTCATTTTTAGAATTGATTCTCAATTGTTACAATGCATGTCATTTTCCAATTCATTCTGCTATTCCAATGGATCGATACCACTTCCTCCGTTTCCTTTTCATTTCATCCCTATTCTCATGACTCGACGGCAAAGCCACATCTTCTCCCTCCTCCTGGCCCACCACCGAAGACAACTCCCTGTCTTCAACCCATTTCCCCCACCGCAACCTTCCTCCCTTCCCGGCGTAGTTTAAGATCATCCACCCAAGCAGATAATCAAAGATTCAAGATCTGACGACGTGCCTCTTTCTCAGGCTCAATTGTTGGATGAGGTAGTATCCCCTCTCTATCTTCACATTGTTTATTGTTCTGTTTGTGAGTTTTGACTTTTGAAATTTTTTGATTTGGTTTTGGTTCAGGCGTCGAGGAAGGTGATGTGTATGCAGGAATTGAGGAGGAACGTGTGTCAAGGTGTGACTAATTTCGATGGGATGCATTATACATTTGTGGAAGGTGCTATTTTTCTTTCAATATATTTTTGTTAACTATGTTGAATGATAAATTTATCCCCAACTTTTCAGGTTGATTATCTGAATCTGTATGCAGACACGATAAATACTAATTGTTATACCTCTTTCAATTTGCAATATGACCAAGGTAACACAGTTATTCCTCATTTCTGATTTTTTTTCCTTGATGTATAGAGTAAATAAAGTCACTTTTATTCTGATTTAATTTTAAAAACTGATGGCATTGGTGTCAGTTGTCACTTCACTTTGGAAGATGATCAATTTTAATTCCTTTACATCATTGAACAATGATCTTTAGTAACAATATTTCATTTAACTTGATTCATTTCATCCAGGGGCACTGGCTTAAAATTGGTTTTGTATTTGTTAGGTGTCAATCCATGGAGTTAAGATGCCAGGAATGAGGTACCTTGAATGTGATTAAATAGATTTGTTTTGTTCTTTCATTTTTATTTTTCAATCCTATACTAACTTTTGTATTTCTAATAATAACTAAAAGTTGATGACAACTAAAAGAAGATTGGGATGAGGTTTTTTAGCTATAGAGTGATTTGAAAGAGATCAATTGAGTAAGATGGATTACACTTTGATGTAAACTAACTAACTGGTTTCTAGCAAATAGCATGGGCTAATCTTGATGGTAATATAATATTTGAGAATTCTTTATCCGCTTTGGAGAATAAATTTCGAAAGGGATATACTTATGGTTTTCATTAAGAGCTTTTTATTGCCATCTGCAATTCATTTTGTTTTAGATTGGGTTATGCTTTGTGAAGAATTTCATGGCTTATTAATTTTTAAGTCCTCGCTGATGCAATTTCATACTTCTCTTCCCTGCAATTTCATACATTTGCACAAACCTTAGTTGGAACGGCTACATCTTATGCAAGAGGAACTTTCATTTGGTTTGAGCATTAAAGGTTACTTACCTCATA
>Ga0315915_1005658_pt1 | contig 15524 bp, 5 predicted proteins | sample MpolbnodulesMG_FD_207738 | JGI IMG/M metagenome (GOLD analysis project Ga0315915, IMG submission 207738) | Medicago polymorpha root nodule microbial communities from Los Angeles, California, United States - branched nodules | ecosystem: Host-associated > Plants > Roots > Nodule | place: USA... | reverse complement strand
CCGCCCAATAAAGTGATTGCGTATAAAAAATAAAAAACAAGAATATAAAACCTCACATTTAATTTGGCCTTATACGCAGCAAACAAACGAAGTTGCTCTGGAGTCATATCCGCCATTAAGAATTCAGGTTCTGCAGCTGTCACCAACATCATATAAATCTTAGCCCCTTCACTATCGTTGTGATCATAAACATGTGAAACCGTTCTTTCTTTCCTTCTGATACTCCGAAACAATATTATCCACAACAGATGAGCGTCTAACACCATACAAGTGTGATCAGTCATAGCACAAAAACCAAATTCGTATTAATGGGATGTGAAAAGAACAACCATGCCAGTATTGTGAGAGCCTGATCAATTTTCCAGCATTTAATTATTTTACAATGCTTTGTTTCATGTTATTTCTTATGCACTTCATTATACAGCCAACACAAATTATAAGTCATAGAAAGATTATCCCCCTGCCCCACACATACACACACATTTACACTTGAAGCCCTATTTTATGTCCTATTAGATCAGACTTATTTGAAAAGAAATCCATTGAGATCAAAACATAAAAAGAAATGGCGCTTATTGATAGTAAATTCTGTCACACACCAAATTCCTTTCCAAAACAAAAAGATACCCTCTCTGATCTCTCCTTTCAAATAGAGTTCGCCTCAAATGAAAAATTATATGTTTAAAATAGATAGAGATCAAACAATAAAATAAAAATGACAGAAACTATCAATAGAACAAGTAAATGTCACCATATGAGAGTATAAGGTATGGAATTTAATTGTATTGTACACTTATAGTTAGCCTTCAATAAATCCAAACACTTCATAGAATTATGTGTATATTATGTATCTGATGAAAAATAACACGATAAATAAAAAAACTAATGTGCAGAATCTAGATACTAGGCCCACCAAACCATAATTGTGTGCAGAATCTAATGTGTTCTAGCATGTATATTGGAAAAGGAACATGAACTTTAAAATATAGCCCATAGATAATTTGCAATCTAGTCTAGTGTGATACCTACACAGAGATAGAGAACCGAAGTACAAGCACAAAAGCTAGAAATACCGAGTGAAATATTCGCATCAGACGAGGAAAAAGGAGATTGATGGCAATATGAGAAGTCACCTTTGATTATGCAGCTCCATCTTTTTATTCTCCATCCTCTCTGATATGACAACAGACAGTTCACTGCTTAACCTAATAAGGAAAAGAGTTCTTAACTTTTTGGATAGTATAATGAAAAAATATATCTACAAAAACAAATTTAAGTTACCTTTCTTTGTAAAGAATGGGATATATACGGGTAATTCCTGCCAAGTTCTGAGGTATTAAACCTCCATTGTTTTTTATGCATTTGAAAGCCAAAGGCGGACCGACAACTTTACCTGTGATTAGCTCAAGAAGATAAGCTCAAGGAACAAGATACTAATTTTCTCTAACTAAAAGAATGCCATCCACAAACTAAAAGATGCTTACAAAATCCTAACCGCGCTGACCAATGAACTCTATATGTTCCATTTATGTGAAGAAATAAGCTAACTGTTGATGACACCTAAAATTATAACAGAATATGAGGAAACCATCCAACAAGACATTACACACAGATACTCAATCATAATCTTATGCCAGAAAAACCTCAAAGGGTGAAACTGGCCCGTTCCAGCCACATAATTCTGCTCCCCAGATCTGCACAAAAAATATGAAAACAAAATTCAGTATCAAGTATTATGTGTGTTATAGTCATAAACAAAATTCAGACCAACACACTACCCGAAGCTTCTGTCCTACAAATAATCTTCCAGCATCCAGTTGCTTTGACAATGGAACATCTAAAATGGTGTTTATAGAATACCTGCGAAAGAAAATCACTGTGTTTCTGGTTTATACCTCCCTGCTCTGAAAATCACTGTCTTACCATCCATCAGTTAGTTCAACTTTTACTGCCTCCCTGCTCTGATTTCTGGTTTATGCCTCAAATAATGTCCCACTTTCGATCTCATGATCAGAGTGAATGCTAGATATGCAAAGGATCATCATTGAAGAAGGCGGTATATCCCCTTCAAAGAACTTTCTTGATGATAGACCGGTGGCCATGATTCACTTCTCTTTCATATCTATACACCAAATTTTGGAATTAGTTTTATAGACCTAAAATATATTCATGCTATTAGTAACACAAGAAAAAGAACAAGAAAAAACAACACCTACTCCCCAAAAACAGAAAATAGAAAATTTGTTTTCTTCTCCTCCATTATAATTTCTGAGATAAACATCTGCCTGATAATAATTTGTGATTCTTTCTGTTCTGTTACCTCCATTCCTAGGAGAAGGACCTGCTGTATCCTAGGGAGTTTGCGCACATTGAGGCGGATAAATTCCAAGGACAGTCCTCGTGATGCCTCAGGTCAATACTAACGTGTTGAATTTTGCAGGTTTACTTTGTAGTTCATCTTGCAGGTTTGTTGTTTATTTGAAGTTGCGGTGACTGCGTTATTATTTGAAGTTGCGGTTGCTAGTTACGCATAAGGTACAACAGTTAGGTCCTTCACTAGGATGCACGTAATAAGGAGAAAATCAGTGTTTGATTGATGAACAACCGGTGGAGTTTGACGAGGAGGCGTGATGAAGAAGATGCTAGAAAAGTATCATAAATGAAGAATAGAGTGCGAAGAAAAACGCAAAAAACGATGCGTCAAAAGATGAAAAAGAAGAGAAACAAAGAATCTCAAAATGAAATTGAGATCGAAACAAGAAGAAGAATCAATGAGATTCTTCACAAAATCAAGGAAAACGAGAAAGATGAAGAAGCTTGAAGAACAAGCATCAAATGGCGGAAGCTAACTGAATTGTAACTAACTCCTCTCATGAGAGAGAGAGAGAGAGTAAACTGATACCATATTATAAAATGAACAAAAGAGGGAAAAATCTTATCACTTAATGAAGGAGTACAAGAGTATATACATCAATTGCATAAGCCTAGTAACTAACTGTAACTAGAACTAGGAAGATGAAAGTAAAATGTCTAATATGCCCTCTCAGTATCATTCTTGAGCTGTAAGCTATCTATGTTGTTCTTATTGTTTTCTGCGTTATCTACATTGTTCAATAGTTGTTCTTCTTTTCCTTAGACGATGACCCCCAAGATTTCTTTAGATTTGAGGTGTCACTAAGAGGCTGTAAAATGGGAGGTGAATTGCCGGCAGAGTACCTCCCTGGAGTCTATTGAGTTGGTTTGCATACCTTTGTAGTGTCATGGTTCCTTCTTTGAGGGTCAAGCTGAATAACCTACATTTCACATGGTTTTGCGCTCCTCGGTAGTCGAGGATGGCTTCAATTTTCCCACTAGTCCATCTAATAACATATTTTAGTTCACAATATAATACGTATATTCTTAGTTCACAATTTTTGTTCTTTCAAAATTTATAACATATTTTTCTCTTCTTTATCTCTTATTTTGCTATTATATGAAACAATTGACCAAATATAGTTGTATTTGACTTAACTTGAGGAAAAATAGAAGATAGAGAAATATGATTGTCTCTCTTAGTTTGGTTGAATAGAAAGCTAGAAGTCTTTTGGTAAGCTCATTAACAACCCTCGATCTATCTATAGCTATAAATAGTTGATACTTTACAAACAAGTTAAATCATTAAAGGTTCTTCTGTTAAAACCTTATGCAAATTACTAGGCTAGGTTGATCAGAATTAAAGCTTCTTCAAAAGTGGTACATCAATATGAAGAAATTATTAGAAGATTTTGTCATTGTAAGATCATTTCAACTTTTCATTTTTTAACAAGTGTTTGAAGAAACACCGACATAGACGCCGAACACAACACGGTCTCCGATTCTGACACGTCAGTTAATGTAAACAAAATCTACATTTGTGCTATTATCTATGACTTTCAAGACATCATCATCAATTGCTTCTTTAAGATCAGCATAGACTTTCAAGAAGAATCGAATCGCCAATTTTCCTAAAAATCAATGATAGTGAATCAAATATCACTGATTACCTAAAATAATCCATTTGTTTTAGAGCAAACAGTGGTAGTGAATATAAATCATATCATACTTATAAACAAGATTGAATAGGCATCTAAACACTTTTTAACTAAGTTTGATTAAAAAAAGGATAATGGTGGATATATTTCCTAACTTAAAGGATCAATTTATAACAAAAAAAAGAACTTGTTATAAACATGTAACTTAAAGGACCGCATATATGATTGAGATTTTTGTCAACAATCTGTTCAAGGCTTAGTTTATGAACAATGGTAACTGAGAATTGATTCTTAAATAAAACGATATGCAATTTCGTCTTCTATTGAGCCTTTTATGTATAGAAGCAGTAGTAATTTGACAAAATTACAGGTACATATAGAACATAAGGTTATATGTTCTGTAGGTACAAATTACATTACAATTCGAACCATTCCTCTTGCTTGATCGGCTGAGCGCACATCACATATCGTTCATCGTTGATACACAACAGGCTCCTAAATCCAAATGTCTCATCCTTCAAACAAAGGTAAGTTGGTTATCAAGAGGGTCACAACTTATTTCATAATCACGTTAAAAATAAGTATACAAACCAAAAGACCAAAGGTAACTTTCTCCTAAGATCTTGGAACAAACAACTAGAGTTCTAAACATATTCGTTTTCTACATTAAGAAGAAAACAAACACTAAACAATTGATATGTTAAGAAGTTTGTAACGCCTCATTTTTTTATGTACTATGCAAGCACTTTGGATTTTTTCAAGCAATGGAAGGAAGACTTTTTCATGTACAAAAATTGTAGTCCTCAATTAAGGCTAAGGGACCAATGTTCAGGCTCAGTGTAGATGATAACACAGTCAATGTATGACAACTAACTAGACAGTGGGAAGGGTACACTTCTCCATTTATCTGATGATGTCGTTCAACAAGAAGTAGGTGCTAGCTAACTTCATATAATTTGTACAACCAATATACATATATTGACTCAGGCACCCTATTTACTTGATGAATGATGAAAAATGAAGAAAAACTAGTCATATGTATAGAGCAAGTTTAACATATTAGTAAACTACTCAGTATGTTGCAAGTAACTAACAAAGTCATAATACTTGAGAGTTGTGTTGGAGTAAATACACCGACAGTGTATCACAGAAGCACTTATCTTCATTTAAGCAATCACACACACTAGACAACATGAAAGTGTCAGAGATATAAGAATCATATAGTTACAAAATGACTCTTTACTTGCTAAAAACATACACGAGTCGCTTGTAGAAAGTAGCTATACAGACACATGTAAGACCTGATGTAACAAGGCCAGATATTTCAATCAAATCTTTCAAAAGTATCCGAATTTGATCTCTAATATTTTTTTTTGTTAAACTATATTTATCTCCAAACCTAACTTTAGATTACCATACTCCATTTCTTCTGAAAATTGAAGGGTTATGATAAAAGAAAAAAGACAGAGTACAAAGCAATAGGTCAAAGATTAAAAACATGTAAACATGCATTTTGGATCCTTGATATCAAAGTGGAAACTCAGAATGTGAAAAAGAGCATATTGCTATGGAATTCTTCATTTCTATAGAATGAATGTTAGCGCTAGTTGATCTAACTAAATTATAACAGACTAATAAGTACTCATAAGTCATAATAACTCGCTCAGCAAATAACTTAGTCAAGTCATAATACTTGAGGCGTTGTCATTATAGATTTGATTGTATAAAAATTAGAAAAACCCCAACTATATAGTTCGTTAGTCAATTAATAATTTGTGTCTTCTTTTGAGCCTTTTATTTTTAGAACAAGTAGTAATTTGCAAAATTTTAGGTACAACATAGAACATAAGGGAGTATGTTGTTTAAGACTGATCAAAAAAACAAAAATCGAACCAACTCCCGTTGCAAAGAACAAAACTATTGACGTCGTCGATTCATGAATTGAGCTGATGAACCTTTTTTCAAGAAAAGTTGGGTGAACTAGAAATTACACAAACATTTTAAAACTGTTTTTCTCAAACTGAACCATTCATCTTGCTTGATTGGCTGAGCGCACATCACAAATCGTTCATCGTTGATACACAACAGGCTCCTAAACTGTTCCTCCAAGATTCATTATTACCGAGTTCAAAAAGGTATCAAGCTATTTGAATTGTGTTCAACTAATATTGCTTGCTCTACTTTCTATGGTTTGAATGTCCCTGGAATTTTTCATTCGTTTATTTTGTTTGTAAAAAGTGTATTCAATGTGGACTCAACCAACTGCTAACCATAAACTCTATTTTTTTTGTTGACCATATATAGCATAAAGTGTAACCAACACAGAAAGTACCATCAGGGACCAAATCAAAGGCCCCATACCTAAGTAAGTTGATAATAGTGTTCTTGCCTAACAAGATGTCAAAACTGACTAGCTTAACAGATTGACATGCTGAACTGTTTCGTGCTTAGCTTCTTTGGACTCTTTTGCTTCTTCTTTTTATTTCCCTGTTTGGAACTCTCAACATTATCTAAGGACTGCAGTGCAATATTTGTACTAACTGAAACACTTTCCCCTTCCACTCTATAGGGTCCATACGATTGGTATGGGACTCGTCATGTTGCTTACAACCACTTGATAACTGAATAGCAATTTAAGTTGCTTCATAGCAGAAACTAATTAACTAACAAAAACTTGTCTAGGGATCAATTTTGTGGTGAAATTCCTAATAATTTAGCGCAAATTGATCGTTCAAGTGAAATGGATTTGCACACAATAAACTCAACATACATCTAAACTCAACCTATCAATAAAGATTTAAAAAGAAACCTTGTATTAAAAATCAAACCTGAAAATTACATCAAGATTGAATAGGAATCATATCAAAACAAGATTGAATAGGCATCTAAATACACAAATCAAACATAACCGCATCTCAATTAGATCATAATAATAATATCTTCAAAAGAAAAACATGGCTATACAAAGAAGAATCTCAATTAGATCAAGATTGAATATAAATCATATTATACTTATATTTGTAAACAATGCAGCAAAATAAATATAGGATAATGTTAAATGAAGAAGGAAAATATGGCAAACACATCCTACATGTGAATTTGGATTCCCTATAAAAGTTAGGGGATTCCAATTTCACGCAATCAGGACATAGGTGGTCGTTCGATCTCTAAACAAAAGGAAATTCTAATTTTAATATGAACCGGTCGAACTTGTCTTGCGCATTGAGTAACAATGCTAAAAGATTGAAATTTTATTGAGGGTGAGGAATGATACATAAAAAGACGGTAAGGCGAAATGGGTTGGTTCTTCATGAATTGTTGAATATTTGGTAGAGTTTGCTTAGGGAATATTCCGAGTAACCTTTTGAATTGAACCTTGCATATTCAACAATCTTGTTTTTTGACATGAAGTTCTGACCATCTGTCATATAAAAAAGACCAGCTGTTCTTATTTTACCAGAGCGTTTAGAATTGGCCCACCTGTCGAGCAGGGACGAAAACCGGCCTTAGTGATCCGACGGTGCCGAGTGGAAGGGTCGTTGCTCAACGGATAAAAGTTACTCTAGGGTGTTCCCCTCCCAAGGGAAGTTTCTTACGCGTCGAGTGGAATTTAATTCTATTACAATAGAAAAGGATTAATAGATTTCTATTCTAGTGCATTGAAATGTGAAAACAACGACACCTATCGCTGGAAAAGCGAAAGGTTCAACCTTTCTCCATTCATTCCTTTCTGGACCAGTCGTGGTCTTACAAACCCTAGCAAACGTTCTCAAGAATTTCGCTTCTATGGTAGAATCCGTTAGGGCCTGAGAGGCAGTGATTTACCCTGTGACGGATGTCAGCGGTTCTAGTCCGCTTATCTCCGACTTATTGGATCCTTGGCAATTCACACAAGGATTGGCCGTTGGGGGTCTAATATTCGTTTTATGAGATACATTAGGACTGGAAGAATGAAGCAGTACTACAAAAAAAGTTAAGTTTTACGAGATTACTTTTTAGGAGATTACGTTTCTTCCTACCTTTGGCTACTTTGAGTTTCTTCCGTTTGATATGAATGAGAATGATGACGATGTTGTTGGTTTCCATAATCCGTGGCCTCAAGTGAAATTTGTGATGAGGGTTGTCTAAGTCTTCAGCTGACAGGAGCTTCTCACAGAGAAAGACTTGACTTCATCAGTTGAAAACTTTCAGCTCCCATTTAGAGGTGTTATGAGAGTCGACACGGTTGAGGTTGTCGAATATGCAAGTTTCTTGGTTCATGAATCAACGATGAAGCTGTATAACGTTTTTATGGAAGAATAAGTTCAAGAGGAATCTAAATTTTTGGGAGGACAAAGTGTTTAAGAGTGGTGTTAGTTTGATCTGGTATACAATCACTTAAAAAATGTGCTCTTGATATCTTTAGTAAGACTTAATTAAACGGACAATGCTGATATCGTTAGATTGGACACTAGCACCTGAGTTTGATCCAGGGATACGTTAAATTTTTTTCAAAGGGAAAATTCTAAATTTCTGATTGTTTATTGGATAGAAACATTTAAATGTATATGAACTTCATTTATCTATATAGTTTGGTTTCAAATAAGAGTTCCCTAGACGTATGGAATTAGCTGAATATGAACAAGTTTTAGGCTCATCCGGTACCATTTTTGCATGATGGCAGAAATTGCTAATTTTATTTATTTTCCATTTTAGTTTCAGTAAAATAGAGTATAGTTCCATATCTGAACAAATTTAAGAGCTTCAAATACTTTCAACACGAGTACCATGTTATGCACAAAAATACCCCAACAGAAAAGCCAATCCAATGCTTTCAGGTGAAGCTTGAATGGAAGATTAACATCTTAATTACTACATAAATAACCTGTTCAAATTAAACTAACAAATCAGTTGATCAATAATCAAAACATTAGTAAATAAAGATCTAGAAATTGAAGATAAACACACACCAAGATCCAAAGATTTTTTGATGCTAAACTAATATGTTCCTACTACACCATATGACAATGTCTAGTGCTTCTAATAATTTAAAAAAACTAAAGAAATCCACAGATGGTATGTGGACTAATACTTCCGCAATTTCCTAAGTTCCTTTTCGACTGCATGGTCAATTTCTCTAATGTAGCGACGAAGCTTAATCCACCGCTTTATAGTTAATGAGATACCTGAAAACAAGTATAAAATGTCATTGCAAATTCTTCATTTCAATTCAACATGGCCTCATCCAACTAGTAACACATCATATTAGCACACATAGTACATATGGATAGAGCACCAAGCATAGCATGCACCACTACTACCTATGTTGTTAATCTCAAATAGCACCGAGTGAAACTGACAAAGGCGCTTCGAGGGCCTTTGGTGGGATAGTGGGGGATGTGTCACTATGCCACACCGCCATAGCACGCTATTGACAACATAGTCAACATTTTAGAGTATGTTCAATGAGCAAACATTTACTAATCACAATCTATTCTATTAAACATTTCATCAATCACCTGATATAAAAATAAATAAACAACCCATCATAACATTTGATAAACAACGAAGACGCCCTTCTTGACAGATTCATCACAAACAGGTAATTGAGGAGAATACTGAGAAAATGAATTGAAATACCTTTTTTGCCATGCATCAACATGCCATTTTGCAAGTAAAATTCGCGAATGTCAATCCGAATTTGTTTCTTCCAAGACTTCACGCAAACCATCTTATGTCCATCTTTTGAGGAACCAATATCACAGACAACTATTTCGTCGTCGGGATCGGAATTTGAATATGCACTCCTTTCATGATAGGCCTTTTCAATTGCAGCCATATTCTTCTTTAAGTTTAACCACTGCTGCACCGTCAAACTTATTCCTGACGCGAAAAAAATAGAATTCCGAAACAATATTTAATAACAGAAACATCATTATGTGTTGTTTACGATAAGTAAAATTATAAATAAAGACAAGAATGTGTAAGTAAAGACACACCTACTTTTGAAATTACTTTTTGTTTACCTTGTCACTAAGCCCTTGTATACAATCTTTATAGCCAAAGATTTGTAAATTAACTATGTAATTTCTAACTTTGGAGTGTTTGAGGTCTTTTAGATGGTTTTGTTAACATTTTGAAGGACAGTTTGTTTGGGAGCAAGATTTGATATTTACAAAATCTGACCAATCTATTATAAACTTAAATTCTATGATATTCTTTTAGTTCATGTATTGTAATTAACATTCCTAATTTGTTTAAATTTGTTTCATATATGTATTAGATTAAAATAGAGTTACTTCGAAAGTGAGCCTAATACACTTAAATGTGTATTTTTTTTTTAAATGGAAAAATATTATTTAGAGACTCAAAACTTGCACAAGAAGTACACGCGGGCAAGAGAACATATAAGAGACATCATGCACCGTATATAGGTGGCACCAACCGAAAACAATAAATCCCAAATGGACAACAATAGAAAGAGACAAGTTTGATGATTTACCGTTATCAGAGGGATATTCCTTTCCTTTCTTCGAATAAAACTTCCGAATTGTCACAAGTTTTACCTTGCAGTAGTGAATTGTCACCATCGTGTTATTTCCTCCAAGCTAAAATTCAGGAAGAATTTTTTTTTTAGAATATGTAAGTCATTTTCTCATTGATTTATTTGAGTTATCATTAAGCAAAATAAATAAGTCAAAAAAGACGAAACATACATTGCATATCAAACGATGCTTAGGATAAATGTATCTATAATTGTTCGCGGACATGACTAATACTCTGCGAAATAACATAAACGAGGTCGTTAAGGCACGATTGTAAAAACAATATATTTACCACAAAGTAAACAATACCATATATATTTAAAAAGTACACAAAGATAATTCTAAATCTAAGCATTAAATGAGTTATTCTAAAATATTGATCATAATGCCATAACGGGTGCAAAAGAACTCAGTCACAAGTATGTTTGGATAATGAATCCCGTTATTCTTTTGATTTTTAAAAAATCTCTAATATAGACAAAAATAGAGCAATGTTATGGACAACATCTCTTACACTCTTTCTTAAACACTCATTAAACTATTGGTTCACGTCATTAGTTGTTAAACAATGTATATGGGATAACCAGCTAAACTGTGTAGGTATATCACAAAGTAGTAGTGATTTATTCAAATTCCACTAGGCGCTATAACCAGCTAATGTTGTTGAGTTTGCTGATCAAAACAAATTCAAAGGAAAAGTGAAAAAATTCAAAAAAAGTACAGCAGAAGAAACAAACAGGTTTCAACAAAGATGACAAAAAGATTCAGAAAAGGAAAATCACTTGCTATGTTTGTGGACAAATAGGTCACAAGGCATATCATTGCAATTTGAGACAGGGACAACAAAAGAATAACCAAAAACCTTCTGCACCTCAAGCAAATCTGGCAGAAATGGAAGAAGTGATCGCTGATGTAGTAGTAGAGGCAAACCTTGTCGACAACAAGTGGACTGGATATTGGATACTGGTGCCTTCAAACATCTTTGTGCTAACAAAGATCTTTTCCACCAGTTTGAGGATGCTGTTGATGGTGAGTGTCTTCATGGGAATTCTGGTAGCTTACTTAATAGAGCTGGTCTAAAACTAGTTTTTGAATCTGATAAAGTCATAATATCTTTGAGTGATGTTTTACATGGCTGATGGTTTATTTGGACTGAATATCATTTCTATTTCATCAATCAAATAATAATTCTTCCGCTGGTTGTGCTTATATTGTTGAATCTATTGATTTGTGGCATGGTAGGTTAGGACATGTGAATATGGCTTCTATTAGAAAACTTAGAAATATGCATTTAATTAATGTATCAGATAAAAATAATTGTTCTAAGTGTTCTATATGTGTAGAAGCAAAATACACAAAGAAGCCTTTTAAATCTATCATGAACAGAACTACTGAATTACTTGAGATGATTTTTTGAGATACACGAAAGTTTACCTTCTAAGATCAAAAGATGAGGTTGAAGAGATGTTTTTAAAATATACGGCAGAAGTTGAGAACCAATTAGATTGTATGATAAAGAGGCTTAGATCTGATAGGAGTGGGGAGTATTGCACAATTTTCTCAAAGAATTTTGTGAGAAGAATGGAATTGTCCATGAGATTAGTGCTCAACAAAATGGCATAGCTGAAAGAAAAAATCGAACACTAAAAGAAATGATGAATGCTATGCTTTTAAGTTCAGGTATGCCTAACATTATGTGGGGGGAAGCGATATGTTTGCATGTTATATACTAAATAGAGTACGGCACAAGAAGCTAGACAAGACTCCTTATGAATTATGGAGATGTTTATTGGATATGCTCAAAACAGTGCTGCATATAGATTCTTATGTTTGAATGATAATTTTATTTGTGAATCTAGAAATGCAGAATTTTTTTTAGCATAAAGCCAATATTTGACAAGACTACTCATTTCTAATAAAAATAACTACATCAAAACAATTGACATGAATAAAAACAAGCTCATATTTGCATCATTGACAACACTGTAAAGTAACACAATTAAACAATGAAGAAAGAGAGATAGCATACGTACCTAAGCTTATGGTTGAAATTAAGCGAAGCCGCAGGGGAGAAGGAGAAAATGAAGTGTTTAGTTTGTTTGATCTGTGAAGAGTAGCGCTTTAGGTATTCTCGATTGAAAAAGATAATTAAAGTTTCAAGTTTGTAGGTCAAACTGAACCATCAATACTACACTACAGTTCCACAATAAAAATGAATCTATAAACACGAGGCAAAAACAATAGCAACATAAATAAGCAGTTCAATAGAATCATGAACATGAAGTATCAAAACCAAACAATAAACCTATGAAGCCCAGATACGTGACACGATACCGATACAATATGATATAGATACATACATTTAAAAAATTAAATTTAAAATTAAATATATGAATGCACAATGTAATGTATAAACATAACTAAACTTGATGATAAATTAACATTCAAATTACTCAAAATGAGCAAACAAGTGAGAATTACATAGACTACCCTAAAAGGACGTCATTAGTACATTCATGTTGATTACGATCCTAAAAGGACATCATTAGTACAAGTGAGAAGTTGATTACGATCTCAAGACAAGTAGTGTTTTGTTATCTGATAAACTAGAACCATTGATTTCAAGGTTTCAAGTTGGAGAAAGAAACAACACTCGAAAAAGTAAGAATCTCTATCCCTAGGATTAATGTGCATAGACCAATCAAACAAAGAGCAACCAAGCTTGGCTCAAATATTTAATATTGTATCAAAGGCATACAAGGCTAATCTTAACTCGTTTGTTTATACGATATAAGCTATCTGCTAGACTGCTATAACTTGGTGGTTTGGCCATGCAAAACATGAGGAAGGTTCTTCCTTAGATAAAACTCCTTAATCACGATTATGTTTTCGTTCATTCATCTAACAAAACTTTTCCAATCAGATTCAATTCTTCTTATTCACGTATTAATCAAGAGAAGAAAATAATAAAGAGAGAATAGAAAAAACAACATTTGAGAGAATAGAGAACATACCGATGCTGATGTTGAGATGAATGAGAGAGAAGCAATCAGTTGGTGAAACAAGTTGGTAGGGAGAGAAAGTGGAAAAAGGTTTAATGAGAGAGAAAAGAGTGATGAATTGACCTTTCAGTTTCTTTTTTTTCTTGTTGCAAACAATAAATACTAATTTTAGTTCCCTTAAAAAAATATACTAATTTTGGTCATTTTATTTCATTTATAATAATTTCTCAATAAATTTAATTCAAAAATATTACTTTCAATTTTTTTATGTTGGAAAAATGGTGGTCGAGAGATTAGTAAAGTCTACCTAAGAGTTGTCCCTTCTTAAAATCTAATTTGAAATTAAGTAATTAATTTGAAAATCTAAAAAAAATGAATAATTTATTATATCTATTTTCGTATTTAAATTTTTATTAACTTATATTTTAAAATAAATTTGTTCTTATTAAAGGGTTGTGTAACTCAACTGATTTGATCTAAAAGATAAGGAGTTTGAATTTCTAGATTCAAATATGACTAAATGAGAGAAACTAATCAATTTAACACTCAATAGTAACATTTGTCATTTTAAAATTTTGTTCTTTTTTATCCCATTTTAAAATTTAATCTACATTAAATTGTTAAGGTATACTAGTTAAATCGCAACACAAATTTTTGTCACAGGTACATGTTGTTTAAAATACAAAATTAGCCTTTTGTCCACCAAACATCGTAAAAGAAAAAAAAAAATTGTTCAATAAAATAAATGGTTGTCATGTATTGTTTTGCCTTATAGACGTTTCTTAAAGACATGACAATTGGAGTTGTACAATGTTTGATTTGTAAAACTATTCAAGGGACATGACAAACTGGGGGCCAGAGAGAAGACAAAAATTGAAATTTTTGTCATTCACTAAAGCACTATACTATCTAAAGTACCAAAATAACATTTTATCCACCAAATTATTAAGACATAAAATTATTCAACATCATAAAAATTTATCGTGTGAAGTTCTGTCTTATGTTATGTTGTGTTGTTTTGTCCAGTTCTTACTCTTTAGCAGATCAACAACACTCTAAGAGTGTAAAAAATACAAATTTGTGGGATATCATTTACGATGTATTAGCAAATCCTTTTTTTAAAAAGTAAATATATGTTACATTTTTAAGAAAATTAACAAACCATTTATTATTTTTTTCTTGTTAAAAAATAATTAATCAAAGCTACTAGCATTAACACAATTTGTTTTTAAAAAATAAAATAAAAGTGTTACAACCTTTATTAGGTTTGCCTTGCCACTATCTCATTTTATTATCTGATAGTTTACTAGCTCTTCTATTCTATGAATTTTTTGTGCATAATATTCATTTGATATCCTGCACATTTAATCTATAATGGGTGAAATTTGAGATTGATTTCAAACTATTAGAACAAGGAATAAAAATATTATCAGAGCTTGGAGAAAGTTCGTTTAGTATGATTACAATATTTGGAGACAATCTTTTATAAAAGTTAATTGTTCCGTTTCTTTCAACAAAAAAAAAAATTTTCCAAGGACTTATTTTTTGTATATGGTATTCATCTGATATCCTGCACTTTGAATCTCAGTGATATAATTCTATAAAATATTGTTCCAATAAGATTAAATTTCTCAACAATCATGTATGTACTTCTTTCTGTTGGAACAAAATACGTTTAACACACATTACCCTTAGAATTTTGATGATAACAAGGTATTAAAAATTGTCAATTGGATATGCTAATATTTGTTCAAGTGTACAGGACCATAGACAAAATTTTATATCTTTATAAGATTCTAGAAGAACAAAAGAGAGCAAAAGAATAAACAAAAATGAAGCTTGAAGCGTCTGAAGAAAAGTGCTCCTGAAGTACAAAGTACTCCTGAAGTGATGACGTCATCAGAAGCAAGTTCATCAGAAGCGCCTCATCAGAAGCAAGATCACCATAAGCTGAAGTTCATTAGGAGATAAAAAAATCTTAAAGATTC
>Ga0315915_1005657_pt1 | contig 15525 bp, 6 predicted proteins | sample MpolbnodulesMG_FD_207738 | JGI IMG/M metagenome (GOLD analysis project Ga0315915, IMG submission 207738) | Medicago polymorpha root nodule microbial communities from Los Angeles, California, United States - branched nodules | ecosystem: Host-associated > Plants > Roots > Nodule | place: USA... | reverse complement strand
AAATGAACAACATGTTAATGTAGTAAGAGAATTTTAAGTAAGAGAAATTTGTATTGGTTTGCATTTGTCACCCATTCTTTTCCTTCGGTTCTCTAGGCTTCATATTCACTTTAATTGCACAATATTAGACATTAGTTGTCAGCACTTTCTATATGCTCTCTACTAATGCTTTTGATATAATTATAATTATGTATGTGTATGCTTCTCTTAGTAATTGATTTTGCATGGTATATGATTCCAGGTAAAGCTATTTTTGCATTGTTACAAGGTTTGTGATCCAATTTTTTCATCTCTTCTACTAATGTAAACACGTTTGTTGATTTTTTTGTTTTTCTCAATTTGATGTTTCCATTATCAACATTTTGTTTTAATTCTTATATGTAACTCTTTTTCCCTGTATTTTTTCTGCTACAGCCCCACTGGATCTACATGATTTCAACAATAAAGAAAAGTATATTAACACCATGAAGCTAATGTTCAAGATTGGTGTTGTCAAAACTAATGTCTCAATGCAATTGTGCTTTTAAAACTCTTTCCTTTTTGTATTACTATACTTTAGAAGTCAATAATATGACATGACATTGATGAATCCTTGGATTATTTTGAGTTTGATGTAATTATGGATGATTTTCAATTAATTCAAGATGAATTACTACATTATTTTTGTTGAAAAACATACTGCTGTTTACGTGTAATACACTAGAAAATATGAATTTAGAAATTATCAACTATTCTTTTGATTTAAACTATAGTTATACTGAAATACTTTAATATATTATTGTTACAAACTATATCAAGAAACCATCAATTCTCCGATAACACAATCATATTATTTAGTACCAAGTCTCCGTAATAGGTATACTCTCTTTTTTGACTCCACAATAAAAGTCGTTATTAGGTACCAAGTCTTATAGAGTAAGATCCTCCTATTGTGGATGGTTTAAGTACACCTTTTTGGTGTAAAAAACGCTACTCAACTACTTATGAATTGAACCATGGATCTCTTTCTTAAACTATTTAACGTCTCAACCCTTTGGACATTGATTACTACTTATGAGATAGACAGTTTATTTAAAATATGTTGATTTATAAATAATAATTTACTCAAATGTTAAATAGCACATCAGACCCGTGAGGCGCACGGGTCAAAAGTCTAGTTTGTTTTAAAAGTTATTCTTTGTCAATGATGATCTCAGCACCAACTTATTTCCAGGATCAAACGACTCAAGCGACTCATTTTTTTCATGGTCACTAAGAAACCCTTATCAATCAATTGACCTACATTTAACAAGTTGTATTTCATACCTAGAACAAACATAACATCTTCAATTATAATTGTCTTACCATCATTTCTCATTATCACCATGTTCTAATTGATCTAATGGTGCTATGTTATGGTGATATGGCGTTGCGCTGCTATATAGCCGCTATTTGATATCCCTTTGTATTATACAGCGCATGGCAGAACAATATCGGTTTATTCAAATTCGTCTATGATATAACAACTATAACGGCTCTATAGCCGCTATTTGACTACCCCAGGTGGTTGATAGTGTTTAGTTTCTAGGCGTCGTTAACAATGAAGAAAGTACACTTATCACTAACATAGTGTTTTGTTTCTTTTCTTGCTTGCTACCCTACTAATCACAACACTTTACAATTCAACCAAACCAACAAGTCGTCAGTTTTTCAGAACATTATGATTTTCAAAAATGGTTTAATCATAATTTTATTATTTTCTGCTGCAGGGGGTCTCTGTTCTTTTTACAACATTATGGTATATTACTGTTTTGAACATTAGACTCATTCATTAGACCACATGTGTTTGTTGTAAGTGTCGTCCTATGCCATTGTTACAGTATTGATTCTTGGCATGTGATTGGAAATGCATTATGTGGAAGTACGCTGGCACTTTAGGCTTCTTTGGTATAGGTAATTCTCTAAATTTAGATGACTTGAGTAATGTTAAAAAAATATGTGACTACCTGTGAACATGATTTAATAAAATAAAACTAGTTGAACACCGAAACCAAAGTTTAATTGATGGTTTTCTCATCTCTTTGACATCGAAATTGTTAAAGATAAATTTTTGACACACAAATTTATCATTAAATATCCGCAGCAATTCAAATAAATACCTAAATTTAAATGCGGTTAATTGTGTTTACAATTGGTATCATATGCAAAGGAGACAATAAGCCTTAACCTAGTTTAACTTCAAAGAACTGCTTATTCCATTATATCATGGCTTGTATAAATAAGCTAAACTCGCCATAAAGCAGAGTGTCGATACTAACCAACATATGTAGTATGTGTGTTGAAAGTGTGATTTTGTGTCCCAATGCACGTAGAAGCTACTCTCTTTGTCCAAAATTATATAAAGTTTTGGGCATTTCACACCGTATTAAGAAATGTAATTAATTTTATATGGGAGTGAAATATTATGAGTTGTTTTATAAAATTGTGCTTAATAAATTGGTATTAGAAAGATAAATTAAAGAATTGAAAGAAGAGAGAATAATAAATAGTTAAGAGTTTAATAGGAAAAGTAACATCAATGTTTCATTGATATTGTAAAGTTACTTATAATTTGATACAAATTTTTTTCCAAAACAACTTATAATTTGAGACGGAAGAAGTACAACACAGAGCGTTATTATCGACACGTTTCTAAATAGATGTTTATTGTGTTTGATTTCACGGTATGAGAATCAAAAGTGATCGTAGACACAATTGATTTTTTGATATGTTTGAGGTGATTTCGATTAGAATTGATTCTAGATTGAATCGGTGATTTGTAGCATTTAATTCTAAACACAATTTTTACATTTAATATTATTTAACTTACTTTTTTATTTAACTTACTTTTACATATATTCATACATAAATCACTTCATATTCAACTCAATTTTACTTGGTGTTTCATATCATAGGAAGTTTGTCAATATCACATCGAGTCATCATAATTTTACTTGCCAATTGTGATGTCAAATCAAACATACATTATATCAAATTTTATCAAATAGTTTATTAGTTAGAAATTTATTTTTTAAAGTAAATAAGTTGAAAATTCAATATTCGAACTCTTGCCTTTACATATTGCAACGTTCCTGGAAACCAAAACAGATTTTCACCATCCTTTATATGAACCAAAACTGATTTGTCAAACATTGTTTTTTTCTAAGTAAATTAGTTTTTTTTTTCTCTTTAATGTTTTGGATACAGTGAAGAAGCATAGTCAGAAACAAAAGGTAAACAAAGCCGGCCACTGTATGATCTAATCCACTTGGCAAACCAAGTAAGTAAAACAATATTTTAAGAAAAAGTTTAACCAGTGCACTTGAGGCGCTAGTTAAGCAAACCAAATATACAATAAATGTTTTGGAACTTGTGTAGTCAAAATTTAAAAGGTATAAAAGATTATGTTTTTAATGTAAATATTTCCTTTTTTATTTCTTTAACTAGTGTCCTGGAACACTGGTTAACAAAACCTATATTTTAATCAAATCTAATCTATAATTATTTTTTGTTCCCATTTTTGGAAGATTATTTTAGCATTGGAATAAAATATCTTAGCATAGACCACTGAATTTATGATCTTCCACTACCGTGTAAGAACCATCATACACAGCATAAGCATCACCATCAACTTCTTCATCTATCTACTTCATTTCTCAAACACTATAAAAACTAAAGAAGCTTGCTTATAAGCTATAATTAACTTATCAAATATCCACGTTCTAAATAATCACTTCCTCACCGTGTTTTAAGCTCTTCTTCAAATTCATAGATAGTGAAAGAGAAAGAAGAAAAAAAAAATAGTGTTAACGTGCGCATCCGTGTGGCGCAGGATATGGAATCACCTACCTTCGTTTCAAAAGCGAGGACAGCCTTCAATTCCGCTGCTGCAAAAGCGGAACGTGTTCTTCTCGATTTCAAATCAGATCGAGGTGAGGTTCTCTTCATTCCACGTCATGCATTTTTCTAATTTTGAATTTCAATTTCAATTTTCAATGGTTATGCTTTTTTTTCTTTTCTGTTTTTGTGGTTTTTCAATTTTTTGATCGTTTTTTTAGATTTTGGATTTTGGATTTAGCATTGACTTAATTTGTTTATTGTTGAAAAAGATCAAGATAAGCAATCTCCTAATAGCTTAACGAGACAATCTCAAATTGATTCTCCGAACAGCGACAACGAATCTAAGGTAATTATTTATTTTTTTTAGTTAATTTGTTTTTAATTTTTGTAATTATCTCTTTCAGATTGTTGAATTGAATGTGGGGAAAATGTATGCAATTTGAGGTAATGCATTTGGATTTGGATTAGGATTATGAAATAAAAGTGTATTAGTTTGATTTGTTAGCTTCTGATTTATGAAGCATTGACACAGACACGTTTGTTTGAATTGAGTTATTTTTGAGGTTATGCAAATAAATAAGCTTTTATGCATTATTCATAAGCTTGTCAAGGTAGTTTATGAAAAAACAGCTTATGAAGATACAATTTTCATTAGTGAGAACTTATGAATTAACATAAAAGCTTATTTATTTGTATAAGCTATTTTTCATAAGCTCAAAATAAGCCAATCCAAACAGACCCTTGGTTGTTAAGTAAAAATTTTCATGTAGTGGGTGGTAATTAGTTACAAATTTGATTTTTGAGTGTTAAGTTTCGAGTCAACGCTTCATAGAAATTGCTGCATTGAGTGTGGTGAAAATGTATGCACTTTGGGGGTAATGTATTTGGATTTGGATTATGAAATGAAAGTGTATTAGTTTGTTTTGTTAGGTTCTGACTGAAGGTTAATAAAGGAATTCAAATTTAGATTATGTTTTTGGTATTTGGTTGAAAAGCGTAATTTTACATGTAGTCGGTGGGAATTAGTTACAAATTTTATTTTTCTGATGGGATATTATTATTGCAGCTTCGTGGTGAATCAAAGCATATAAAGTGGAGGCCAAAGAATATAGGGATAAAGCAAGATTGGCAAGATAAGTTTAAGAACATTCGGATAGGAAGAAAAGAAGCTGAAGATACAGATAAAATTGGGGATGCAAACATGGCAATTCCATTTTATGATGAAAATTTGTATATCCTGAATGTGAAGAATGATCTTGAGGCCAAGGTAGGAAAATATGAAACATTTTAACTTGAGAATTTAGCTTCTGATTGTGTGATTATGATTGAAGTCTTTAAACTAGGCTAGCATTTCTTGATGTTAGCGAAGTTTGATAATGTGGGCTGTGATCATTTTTTGTTTTCAAAATAGTCTGTCATACTGTGTCCTGTCATCAACTTCAACCAGTAATTAATATTTAAGATAGGAAACTATGAAGCACAATTTAGCTTCTGATTGTGTGATTATGATTGAAGTCTTTAAACTAGGCTAGCATTTCTTGATGTTAGCGAGTTTGATAATGTGGGCTGTGAAGAGTCCCATGGTTACTTCATCTTAACAATGACTATGAAGCATTGACACATACACAGATACCGACAGGGTCACACCTTTAATATGAGGTGTCGGTGGTGCTGCATAGATAGGAATACATGGTATGGTTGTGGTGAATTTGTAATGTATGCTTGTTAAGAGTCCCATAGTTACTTCATCTTAACAATAACTTAATTAAAGATACAGTTGAGATTTGCTCATTGATTAGCGGATTTGATTAAACAAATGTGTTGGTTTAATAATTCGTGTGTAAAAAAAATGATTTAGGCATCAGAAGCAATTCCAACTGTAGAAAGCCTAACTGCTGCGACTAAAGATCCCATTCCTCCATCCTCTGTGCTGAAACAATTGGCTATGGCTGTTGAGTAAGTTGTCACTGTCTACAATTCTTTTGCATTCTACTTCTCTGGTTGTGAAATTCTCCTATTCTATTCTATTAGGCACTTAATTATTAAATGCAAGTCTGTATAATCAAACACCATTAAAACCTTTTTTTTCTTTTTGTCATTCAGAAAGATTTTCAGCTTAATGATACAATTATCTTATCGTCTTCCATAAAATGTTTGTACCTTTTGACTAGGGCTGGAAGTAAGACAAAGTCCATGAAAGATGTTATAGCTTCATCAGGAGGTTCTTCACCTGCCAAGGAGAGGGGAGGCTTAAGTCTCTCTGCAGTTAAAGCTTTAGTGTTGCGAGAGAAGGAGGATAAACTTACCTCTGAGTTTAGTAGCAATGAGAAAGTTGTGCATTTGATCAATTCTCTTTTTGATCCAGGTATGTGCATTTTAGGAGGCTTGGTGATGATGTATTTGCGCCAAACAACCTTTTTATGCTTATACTTTTCCCTCTGATGTATTATCCTGTGATGATCTTTCACTTTCATTGTAATATTTGCAAGATATTCGCAGAGGGAGATTTCCTTAGAAGGAAGGTCAATTCCAACCCAGAGGAAAATGATACGACATCTTTGCCAAGAGATATTCACGGTGCTCCTCCTGAAAGTCTTGTTGTGAAGTTGGCTGAAATTGTTGGAAACTACAAGACCGTACGAAAAATGGCTCTGTTCTGGTGCAGGGTTGTTGAAGAAGTATGTTTAACTAAAAAAGAACTTTTAGTTATGATATCATATAACACATCATATTTAATCTAGGAATCTAGTTTATGCTTTTGAATTTTGATCACACTTTCTTTGATATCTTAAGTAACTCTTTGTTAAAGGACTTACGATCTTAGCAATAGAGCGCTTCGTCATTACAAAATTTATATCTTCGTTTTAGATCACTGTATTAAGTTTAATTATTCTTTTCCTTCTCTTTTGGATACTTACCTCAGAAGTTAGTGATGTTTTTCATTTTGTGCTCATGGTGGTTTTTTTTCTTTCCTTATTGCTATTATTGTTTGAGAAATGCTAGGAACACTCACTTTCTTATTGGGTGAAACCCATGTGGGTCTCACTACTTTATGTGGGATCCATTTCCAAAGTATGAGACTCACATGGGTTTCACCCGATAAGAGAGTGTTAGAAAGAGAGTGTCCACATCACTCCTCTTGTTTTAGTCTACGGTGGTTGTTGTTTTATGATCTTTTATTCTGGTCTAATAAATTTGCATCCAGTTGCTTCCTTCCTTTCCCTTAGCAAATAAAAAAAAGGTGAAGGAAAGGCGGCAAACTATTCAAATGCTGCGATATTGTAAACTTTGAAATGCTTTTCTAAACAACTAATTCGTCTTGATCCTACAAAGTTGTTTGTCTTACTTCTTTCTCTTTCAAATCTGCTTGTCCTTGAAAGAGAAGAAATACATACCATTTTAGCTCATGTCTAGAATTCGTAACATGAACTTTACTTTGACCAGTAATGCTCTACTCCTTAATTTTCCTTCTTTCATTCTGGCTGAAATTTTATTTATTTTTTATTTACCGATGCAGCTGAGAAAATTTTGGTCTGAAGAACAATATATACCTGGAGTCCCGCAGAATGATATTCCAGATCTGAAAACATGTCTTCTGTATCAACACTTTCAAGTAATTAATTGTTGTATTTCTCGGAAGAGGCTCCGGATCATTGCGACTGAATCTCTAGAGTCTATGATGATGCAAGCTAGTTCAAACATTAAAGAATCGGCCAATGATGACGGCGGAGCTCCTGCAAGCCCTGTTTTATATGCTAGATTAAATACAGGGGAACATGTTCTTCGTCTTGGTGCTGGTCGCCGGTCTGGTGATTTGACATTGTTGGAAACTGGGGAGCCTGTGTACTCTCCTGTCACTCAGGTTTGATATATACATTTATTGTTCTCTATAATTGCTATTTCAACTTGTTATTATACTTGAGAATTGAAATATGTGTGATCATTTCATGTAGGAAGGACCTTTGCTTACAGAAGATTTAATCAGAGAAACAGAGGAGTTTGTCCTGCGGACTGGGAGGTCTGTACACTAACTGAGATTCATCGTTGACCCAGTTTCTGACCTTACATTCTGTTTTCGTTATATAAATTGCAATTCACTGTTTTATGTCACAAACCTTCCGACTAAGTTATCAACCTCATCTTGCTTTTTAATTGAAGATGCCTTTTGAATTGTTTGTCATGATCTAAATATAAGACCATTGTCTACTTAGATATTTATAGAATTTGAATTGATGAACCACTTGATCAACATAATAATTGCATAATGTTGTTTTGTAATTCGTTGCAAATGCTTGGTTCATTTGACTGAAGATGTGCATCCATTCTGTAATACCTTATTTTTAGCATACACTAGGCATTTCTTGATTACTGACTTACCTTTTGTGGTCAGTGTTGGTGCTGGCTGCTCGCAACTGCTCTCAGATATGCAGGCTTTCAAGGTCAGGCTCTTCCGTGAAGTGAACTTTTCTTGCCATTATGAATGCTTCCAAGTTCTAACTAATTTTTAACATGCCTAATGTTCTGTCTTTGTTTTTCCTCATATTTCTAGGCTGCGAATCCTGGATGTATTTTGGAGGATTTTGTAAGATGGCACTCACCTCCTGATTGGACAGACAATGAGGCTAGTATTGAGGACAGTGATGTTTTTGACAGTGGCGAGTCATTGTCGAGCAAAGGCCAGCTAAGTCGGCGTATGCAAAAAGAAGGTCTGCTAATGGTCTTTTCATCCTATATTGATGCTTAAAATCTGCTTCTACACGATTTTCCGTTTTTAAAATGTTAATGGGTCATCAACATCAACATTTGACACAATTGTGGATTTTTATGGATGCTTAAAATCTGCTGCTACACGATTTTGCGTTTTTTAAATGTTAATGGGTCATCAACATCTGATACAATTGTGATTTTTTATTGATGCTTAAAATCTGCTGCTACACGATTTTGCGTTTTTTAAATGTTAATGGGTCATCAACATCAGATACAATTGTGGATTTTCTTTGCTTGAAGCAAATATTGCTTATTCACTGTATCTGGTCACCATTGTGAGAAACTATTTCTCTACAGTTATAAATTTTACCATCATTTAGTTTACTGTGGCCTTGATCTACAAAGACTCCTTAGTCTGGTGAGTTGTGAGGAAGGTATCATGGAGTCTACACTATATATGGAAGGAATGGTTTAGTGCATGCTGATGGAAGAACACTTGTGGTAAACTGCTCAGATTTAGGCTTATAATGTCTAACACTAGAATTTGAATATTTTTTAATGCTGAATTTATAATTAGTAATTTCAAATGGGATACTTGGGGTAATAGTTAGAATGTTGGTCGTGAGATTAGGAGGTCATAAGTTTGAAATGGGTTGTAGAATCAGCCTCTTGCATATTATTAGGTAGGGTTACCAACAATAAAGAGTACAATGGGTTCAACTCTTTCTTGAACTCTGCCACAGCAGGAGTTTTTAGCACCAAATCGTTCTAAATGTCAGTCATTGGTATTGGCTTAGATCTTAAAGTTTTGTATTCCCAATTGCCTTGTGCAAACCATTAGGTTGAAAGTCTTTGCATCTTATGTGTCTATATCTTTATGGCATCTATGTAAGATATATATTGCCTAAATTTAATCATATAACATATGGTAAAGCATGTGCAGATAAGTGAATTTAGAGTGTTGCTTAGTTTTATTTTAGCATAATCTGTAAGAAACATGGCACTGTTGAGCAATAAAGTTGTTTTGATTTCATATTAGAAAAACTTCTCTGAATTTCTTTAAATGTTGATGATAGGTAATTTATGGCATGAATTGTGGGCAACATCTAAACCTGTACCAGCTGTTAAGCAGGCACCTCTTTTCGATGAGGATTTGGCTGTGTAAGTAAAAATATTTTTTTGTATTTATATTCTCTCCTAATGTCATCCCTCTAATCTCATTTTACATTCATTTGTAGAGAGGGCATCCTCAATGCATTTGAGGACATCCATCCTTTTGAGCTTTTTGGACAGTTGTTTGTCTCTTTAGTAAGTTCTTTCTTTTTGAACAGTTACTTAGGCAGCTCTTTTATTTCATCCATTTTTGTTCATCATAATTGCTCTCAACTCTTAATTATTTCATGTTTTATATAAATACATAAATAGTATATTTCATTTGACAAGACATTGCTTTCTTCATTTATGTAAAGCTCCTTGTTAGAACTTCAGCGTGCTTTTTCTTCTTTTTAGAGAGCTTATTTTATCTGAATGGGAACAAATTAAACCTTGACCATTAGATCAACCTTGGATGATTAAGGTTAAAACATAACATCGTCCTCGTGTGACTTTTTTAAAGTATTCATATTCATATATGGTCATACAACCAAACTTCACTCTATTCATTCATAAAATTAAAAAACGTTAACTTATGTACTAATTTGGTCCCCTATGTTTTGCTCCGTTACTAGTTTTAGTCCTTTCTGTTAACGTTTTTTTGAGAGAAACTAGCGCAAAGGACTAAAACTAGTAACAAAGCAAAACATAGGGGACCAAATTGGTACAAATTATAGTTAGGGACCAAATTGAGACAATCAATTAAGTTAAGGGACCGGGTGATTGAATAAGCCTATTTTAAATTATATATTTATGTAATCATGAAGACAATATCACATGATTTGATGATTGTAGTGGTTAATTTTACATTTTATTAAGTGGTGTAAGCATGAAAATTTAAAACCTAATGTTAATTGATACTATCCTGTATACACCCCCACAGTTGTACCATTTTTACGCTTTTTCTAAACATAATCTTTTGTCTTGTATAGCTTGGGTTAGGATTTGCGATTGCTGAACCTATGCTGTCTAGTAGCAAGGACTTCTCAAAGTTGTTCTGTGACTGCAAGGAGTACATCGTTGCTACATGCCAAAGCAACAAATGGAGTGAGAAAGTTGATGACCTTGTCCAGGTGAGTACTTTTTGACTGCGGCTAATTTATGAAGTTACATAGGATCAGATTATTCCTCTAATTAGACTTTGTTTAGGGTGTTTTTTATTTTCATATACAACAATTTGATAGTAATATCATTTCGTTGAGATTTTAATGGTCACAACTTCCAATCCTACCCAGGTATATGAAACAGTAGAGACAATGTTAATGAATCCTGAAGAAGCATTGAAGATGATTAAACAGTCAGAAGAATCAATTACCGTTACTGATGAACCAAAGAGCCGGTTTAAGAGGCTGAGCCTTATCTTCAGCGGCAAAGATAAAGTATTGAAAAAGCCTGTGTCAAAAGATCAAATAAATGATGAAGAAAAGTCATCACGACAATCTTTCTCAAGTTTCTTTGAAAACAAGTCATCTTTATTTTCAAAGAAGCCTCCTAGGTCTGGATGCCCGTCCCCTTCAGAGAAACCTTCAATTGAAACCGATTGGACAGTTGTTTAACAAATTTCATCTTCTCCCTGTATATACCCGCCCTCCTCCTCTAAGCATATAACTGTAAAGTTTCTTTATTCTTTTTCCCAATACTTGGTTGGTGAATTCTGCAGCAAATTTTATTGAATGCTCTGTTTTTTTTTTTAATCAGCGAATGTTATTAGGAGAGGGAAGTGTAAGAACCACCAACCCTCGCAAAGAAAAATTGTTACATGTGGAACACCTTGAATATTTATCTTGAGGAATTGAATATTTATCTTTTTGAATTGAAATTTAATTTATTTTCTTTCCCTTTTTTGTTTATAAACGTGTGTCCAACTCGTAACCTCCCCCTTAAAGTTGTTGCTTACTGATTATGAAGTTCTCCTTTCAAATCTCTGTCCACTATGGACCACCTTTCTGAAGCAATGGTGCAAGAACAATTTGGTTTCAGGAGATTGAAATCGCTACCAAGTTTAACACAATACAAATTACTTATATAAATCTTAATACAAACTAAAGATAAAAAAAAGAAATTCATACACTTAAACAATCGCCGATCTAGCATGGTTAGCAGAGCTCTCAAATTTTAATAATACTTTTTTTCTTCACATCAGGGGTGCTTGTCTATTTATCATCTGCATCATCAACCTTCTGGTCTCCCTCTAGTTTATCAAATCCAAAATACTTGCTTATAAAATCTGGCACGACGAAATTTGCTATGAAGTATACTGATATAAGCAGGGCACTGCAATGTATAAACAAATTATGAGCAGAAAACAACCTTGTTTAAGTTTGCAGCTTGTTATATCTCCTAGAGTGAAAAAAAAAATACTATATATGACCATGAACTATGACATAATGAACAAGTGAAAGAATAAACCGAACCTTACTGGGAGAAAAGTAGATGGATCGGCAGGTTGTGGCAGGGAAGTAGCAGCAACAACAATGAAATCTGGAATTGCCTGGGTCCTTAATGAGCTTACTGAAGAAAAGTGCTTACCAGGTGGCATGGTCTTGCTTGGTTCTCCCCAAAGTAGTTTTGTGTTGTGCTCCATCCTTAGATGATGTTGCTGCTGCGGTTTGAGTTTTGTATGCATGAGAAACAATGAAGAGTGGAGATGGAGACAAGTCATGGTGAAGCTTAGTTAAACTAGTTCTGTGTGGAAAGCTTCTCTTCAACAAGATATAGTTTTGGTTCACTAGGGATAATGTTTGGGAGGAGGATATTTTAGTAAAGATGATTTTATCCTTACATTATAATTTACAACTACACATAAGGTCCTATTCTATTTTTGTATGCTTGTTATAGGCAAGTTTATGCTATTATTATTGGGGCCTAGTTACTAAAGAGAGTTGGCTCCATATATCTAAAATCCGTGAAGAATATTATAATTTAACTTATACATTCTTAAAATTATACCTCTACCCTACAAATTATTCCAAGTATTTAAATTTCCCTTCATCCTAATAAAAAACATTAATTTCCATTTTATATTGTTCCGGTAAATACAAAAGTTTCGAGTTTTGTCGAATGAGTGTCAGCAAACTCAAATAAAATGTCAAGTTTTGAGTTTGTTGAAACACATTTAAGATCTTCCAATATACATTTTCTACCGTTGGTGACTTGGTGCATATAAAGATGGTGTAAAGTTCAAAAATTCCTAGTGTAAAATATCTTTATACCGATGGTGCATATAAAGATGGTGTTAGCTCAAAAATTCCTAGTGTAAGTGTAACATATCTTTATACGGTTGCCTCATATAAAGCAAATCTTCGTTGCTCATCAAATAAATATTGAATCTTCATTAACATTTCTCATAGATATTTATAATTAAGGATTGTTAACCAATACGTAATATAAAAAATTTAAGTTTGTGATGTTATAAAAAATTTAAGTTTATTCATCAACAATAAATTGGTCCAAATGTAAGAGTTTTTGATCCCTTAAACAAATAATAAAGGGATGGATATATGACTTTTGCGTATAAAAAAAATTAGACTTAAGTACAGTTTTACCCCCCTATTTTGACTCAAACGGAATTTTATCCCCCCTATTTTAAAACTCGGAATTTCACCCCCTCTATTTTACATTTTTCAAGATTTTACCCCCTAATCAAATTTAAACTAATTTATGCTCATGTGGCGGTGCTACGTGGATATTAAAATATTATCTTATTATCCACCTAATTAAATATTTTTTAATTACAAAATTTTGAATAACTTTTTAAAAAAATCGGAAAAAAACAAAAAAATACCATAAAATGCAGAAAAAAGCAAGAATTATAAAACAAAAAATTATTGGTTTTTTCAGAATAATTTTTAGTTTTTCGTTTTATCACTGGTTTCATTCACAACCATATTGTGCTTTTCCACATATAATAACCCAAGAAAAAGGGAAATAAATGAATATGAGAGCAATATTTCAGCCTCAAAACCATGACAGTTAATTTTGCAAAAGAAAAGGCAAACAGTGAGTAAAAATACATAGAATTATCACTCAAGTTAAGTTGTCATGCACAGCTGCAAAAAGAATTCAGAGACAAGAAACACTTGAAGTTGGTCCCGAAATGAATTGGCTCAATATCTATTCTTCTAATCCAATGGAAGAGAAAAATGTTATTTTTGTTAGCAAAGAAAGTTTAATTTTCAATTTTTTTCGGAACAAAGAGTTATTAGTTTTTTCAGGAATTATAAAACAAAAAAAATTATAATTCCTGCTTTTTTTCAGAATTTTTCTGCATTTTATGGTATTCTTTTAGTTTTTTCCGATTTTTTTTTAAAAAGTTATTCAAAATTTTGTAATTAAAAAATATTTAATTTAAATATTTAATAAGGTGGATAATAAGATAATATTTTAAAATCCACATAGCACCGCCACATCAGCATAAATTAGTTTAAATTTGATTAGGGGGTAAAATCCTGGAAAATGTAAAATAGAGGGGGTGAAATTCCGAGTTTTAAAATAGGGGGGAGAAATTTGGTTTAAGTCAAAATAGGGGGACCAAAACTGCACTTAAGCCAAAAAATAAAGTTAGATAATGAAACTGAAAACTTAATATCAATAACATGATAAAAGAAAATCTCATCTAACCTTATCTAATTTAATACACTTTAATTTGAATCAGTTTGGATATCCAAATTCAAAATTATAATTTTTTATTGATATTAAAGTTATAAAGACGCGATAAAATAATATGTTTGTTGCAAATAACATATATTAAAAAGAGGTAATAATTATTTAGATCATTGAATGTATCAAAATTCTAAAATAATCTTTGATTGTACACTCTGGTAATCAAAATAGTCTCTCAATATACTTACTTACTGTCATATTAATTCTTATGAGTACTTACTTATTGTCACGTTAGTCTTATAACCAAAGAGTTATTGTAAAAGTTGAAGAACTATTTTAACGTCAATGATTATTTTGACTAACGGAGTGCACAATCAGAGACCATTTTGAAATTTCAATACATTGGAGGCTTATTGTTGTGGCTACTCGTTACATATTTAAGGACTAAAATGACTACTAATACTATTAAAATTAATATTGGGAAATGAAATGATCGATATTTTTTTACTAAAGATAGATTATGTTTGAAACATATGAAATGGTTAAAAAAAAAAATTAAATTAAGCCAATAACTAGTATATATAAAAAATAAAAACCAACAAAGAATATATTAATGTAATATAATAATAAAAATATAAATAAGTAATAAAATACATGTATGTGGTTTGAGAAAGTTTTGTTTTGAAAAATTAATCCAAAAGTCGATCTTATTCACGTGGTTTTTAGAAAAAGAACATCAAAACATATCCAATATAATATTTATTTTTGTGCTAATTTAACAAAAAAATATTTGATATGGGGTTTTAATTTGAATCAATTTAGATTTGAACATTTTAAAATTAGATACTCCAAATGTGTGTTTGTTTTATGTTATTTTTGTAGACTCTTGTTGCAGCAACAAAAGTAAGTATTTATGTTATCGTCTCCACAGGAACTGGTGCGATATTTTATACAGTTCAACAATCAATATCGTTCTGAGCTAGGGTTGTCTGGTATTTTGTTGTTTCATACACTATCAAACTAAGAATTTATAAATGGGCTGAGAGTTAATAGGAAAATAAGTATGCTGGGATTAAACTTCATCAACCTACTCATACGTATTCTCGGATTTGGGTTGCAGATTCTAATTATCACTCGATATTATCACATATTGCTCAACAACATCATTCGTGTCCAAATGATATCGTGATTTCTATTGGGTCGTTT
>Ga0315915_1005655_pt1 | contig 15527 bp, 9 predicted proteins | sample MpolbnodulesMG_FD_207738 | JGI IMG/M metagenome (GOLD analysis project Ga0315915, IMG submission 207738) | Medicago polymorpha root nodule microbial communities from Los Angeles, California, United States - branched nodules | ecosystem: Host-associated > Plants > Roots > Nodule | place: USA... | reverse complement strand
CCATTGTTACGTATTGTTTTATGAACTATGTTGTTGAACCTTTTTGGATTAAGATTTTCCTTTAAGTTATTTATGTTGAGGCCGTAGTGCCAAAGATTGTTGATTTTGAAATAATTTTCCGTTGCGATATAAATGAATTTTTGACAGGGTTGTTTTGATAAATAGTAACTTTACTCTATTTATAATTTAAATGTAGTGTGATATCCCGTTTTACGTTGGAAACTCTGATTATTTGTATTATTTACATTGTTGGGAAAACGGGGTGTTACAATCATCGGGTTCCAAAAGTCTAACTTCTGAGGATCCCCTCATTTAGGCAACCCCTAATACACAAAAGAAAAATTTCCACCATGACAATTCAACACCAAAGCGGCCTCATGTAACCAAGAATCTGAGACATTAACACCTGTCAGAAGACTTTTATTAAAATTCACCTTCAAGCCTAACACATGTTCGAAAATCATCAACACAACCCATATAGAACGCACATTGGACCAACTCTTTTCACCAATGATCAGTATGTCGTCAGCGAATTGGAGATGAGAAAGACAAAGTTCAGTGTCCTGACCCACAGAATAACCACGGAACAACCCCACCTCTGTAATCGGCAACATGAGAACATTAAAACCTTCGGCCGCCAGTAAAAAAAGAAACGGAGACAAAGGATCACCTTAACGAAGTCATCTCTCCATAGGAAATTCTTATGTAGGACACCCATTAACCAACACCGAAGCAGTAGCCGTTCCAATACATTCAGACATCCACTTTCGCCAAAGAGTCGGAAAATTCATCTTTTGCATGATCGTATCCAGATAATTTAAATCAACTGAATCATAAGCCTTTTCGAAATCAACTTTAAAGAGCAACGTTTCCTTATACAGGCGACGCGCCTCAGCTACCGCCTCATTCGCCATCAAAATACCATCCAAGATATGTTTCCTTATTAAAAGTAATGTTGAGTTTTCTATTTATGAACATTTTTCTCTTTGCTCGAAAGGGGTAGTTAGGCCTGCTGTTATTTCTTGCAGGGGTGGTTGGTACGTGAATCTAATCCGTGTTGGCGGTCAGTTTGTAAACCATTTCTCAAAAGACAGTTTGATTTATTAGTCAAACTTGTCTTTGGTTTGTTTTGGTTCGGTCAATGACTACAGTTTTGTACACATCGATTTCTTTTGCAATCAAGTTTCGGGTCTCACTTTGCGCTTGTTGAGTTGTGTTGGTGTGTATTTTTCGACGATGCATTTGGATTTTCATTGGACTTACGTCCAATTGGCTATTTTATACCACTTTTTGTTAATGTTTGTTGTGTTACCTTCTATGGTTGACTTGTGGTTGTTGAGTCAGGTTTATGTTCCCCAACTATTTATACTACCTTTTTTTAATTTATATATCTAACTTGCTTAAAAAAATATCACAAACATCAACCCATAAAATTGAAATTTATTTAACAAACATATAAACCAAAATTGAACTGTTAAAAACGTTGAAAGCTAAATAAACAAAATCATGAAAGTAAACTTTTTTGACAGAAAAAAACAACTTATAAATCAAACTTTGACCTCATTTTATACGTAAAATTCTATAATTTCTTCCAAAATATTCCATCTCTTTTTCCTACTAACTCTCCCATAAGTGTTACACATCCTTTCGACGAAAAAATATCACACATCAGAGTTACGACCCATGAGTTATGTCTTAGAAAAAGGGAAATTGATCTTCTCACTTTCATTTTTGCTCCCAGACACTACGAAAATACCAAAATACCTCCACAAAAGTTAATTGTCACTCGACAAATACTGTTGTGGAACAAGCAGCAATTAACTGTCACAGAAGGTATTTTGATGTTTTCGTGGTGTGTGATGAGAAAAAATAAAAGTGAGAAGAATTGCTTTCCAGAAAAAGAGAGTTGGTTAGAGCCCATTGAAACTATGCCCAAACAATTTCATAAAGCAATCGTTATTTGACTATTTGACTAGGAATACTCAGCATCCATGTGTTAGGCATTTCCCAGCTTTAGTTTAAAGGGATAATTCCCATTGTGTGACATTTCCCAGCTCTATAAAGCCAATCGTGGATGAATGAAGAGGGTAGCAAAAAATTAACCGAATCCTCCTTTATGATGTATATTCTCTCTCCTTCACTTTTTTTTTTGTTGAGTTTAGTCAATAATTTTTTTGAAGAAGCTAATATTGGAATAGACGAAATTAGCTTAACCAATCACTTTGCAGCTGTGTTTGGTTAGACGGGAGTGAATGAGAGGGGAGGGGGGAATGAATATTGAATTATTTAAAGGTTGTTTTATGTTTGAACCGACCTTTTGCTTGAGTCAGTTAAGTATCTTTTAGACTGATTTGGATATGAACATCCTTATTTTTTTTTTTAAAGAACATTCTTATCTTTTAATATCTAAGTACGGTTTTGTTAGAAGATACATTTTATGAAGGTGTCTTTTAACAAGTTATTCTATGAACATTTGTTAAAAGATACCAACTAATATTTGTGAAGGTGTCTTTTAGCAAAGTTATAACTAAAATGTGAAATCACACATTAAGGTGTGGGTTGCTAAAATACATCTTCGTGAATTGCTTTTAGCAAAACACATCTAAGTATTTTCAGAATTAAATTATGGAACGTGATAACGCAGAAAATGAAGTTTTTTTTCATTTAATTGAATGTAAATAAAGTTTAAAAACATGATATTTTATTTTAATGTGCGCTTGGCATCTCAGACCTTAATCTCGGTTTTTTTTTTTGGAGTAAACCTTAAACTTCGTTTGTAAGCTTAGCTTCTCTTAGGTTTAATTATTTTTTTTCATTGTTTCTAACCAGCTAGCAGTTTACTTACATTATTAGTAACTGCGCCATTTATCTAAAAAAATAAAAGCTTGTCAAGAAAAGAAAAAAAGGCATATATTTCTGTTTCAATGATTTCTTGATTAATTAACTAGAGTATTTTTTAACGTTTAATTTATGCATAGAACATGGAGTGGAATTGTTCTCATTGACCATGGATTGGAGAAGGATAACTAACCACTTAAGTAAACCTTGGTAGGATTGAGTTTACAGCTCTAGTTATCTTGAAGGAATGTATATCAATTAATAATTAATAATTCTCTTGATGATTTTTGAAGATTCGATTTCATAATTACGTAAGGAATATAATTTTTTTATTACTAGTTAACTTGTAAAGAAATGTTCCACAAAAAAACTTTGAGAACATCTCTAATTAAATCTAATCTCTAAGAATTTGTTTGGATTGGGTAATGAGAAATTTTAAAGAAATTTTTTTTTGAAAGAATTTTAAATTATAGACAATTCAAATAATTAGAAAATCTATTCAAAAAAATAATAATAATTAGAAATTGAATTTCCTCAATTTATAAATATTTTTAGATAGAGTAATAAAAAACTTCATTGTTAAATTTTTGGACAACTTTTATAAATTTTAAAAATGTTGAGTTAAATTCAAACTTTGAAAAATAAGGACCAATTTGCACATCTTAAAAATTTAAAGCGACTTATTTGCAATTTTTGAAAATTTGCAGGGGTCAATTTAAAAATTTATAGAGGCCAATTCTAAATTTTATTAACACATGGGAGGAAGAATGTCAAATTTTTAGATTATAGGTAGCAATTGAATTTTCTAAATTTAGTTTGGACAAAACATTTCATAAATTTTCATCGTTTTAAAAATGCTCCAAATTAATTATCAAAACAATGAATTTACATAAAAGAATATGAATTCACTCAAAAAATTATATTTACCCATCAAACACACTCTAAAAGTCTTTATGAATATTCCTTAAAAAATGTCTTTTATGAATATAGTGTGGCACAATTGACAAAACTTCTTATGAGAACACTCTCAAATCTCAAATCAATAATATCAAATCAACCCAAGGGTTGGTCACATATTCATTTAGTCTGAATTATTAGGGCTTCGTTCCCTCAATAACATGATGATTAAAAAAATACATGTGCTACTTTGTGTATGAAAAAACATCAATTCAAATAAGAATTTAATTAAAATACATCGTGAGTGTATACTTATTTTACACATGCATCAAATGATGTGTTATTACGTCAATTAATAAATATAAAACTATATGAGTTGTGATATAAATCTATTTATTTTATTTGAATAAATCTCAATATTTCGAGAAATTAGTCACAAAATTCTGACATAAAAATACCATAGATTCAATTCAAATTCAACAAACAAAAGGACAAGACCTTGTGAAAAAAACAATTCTAAAAGTGGGCAACGCGTTATTGCACAAAAGTACTACTATAGTACAAGTAATAATAAATATAAAGACAAACAAACTATAAAACAATAGACAGTTTAACATGCATTCCCCCCTTTTCCTCTAATCATTATTAGCATGTCCTAATTATGTACTTTCTTAACTATTGTAAAAAAAAAATATAAAACATATGTGCCAGCATGAAATGATGGAGGTATCCAGAATTTCAGAGAAGGGAAGGAGGGAGGAACACAAATACCCCCATGTGAGTCTGATTGGGGACAAAGCAAATAAAGCTGGGTTATTTCACATGGGAGAGTGAGGGTACATGATTCTTACATAGCTTTTCTATTCACAGCTCATCCATAAACCAAAGTCCTCTATCCTCAAAATATACCACTATCTATTAATTAATTTCTGTCCCTTATTGATCTTCTATTCCGTGAAGCAGAAACAAGGGAAAAATTAAATGATCCCACACTGCATTGCCTTTTTCTTGTTTTTACATATTATATTATATAAATCATCACAAACTTGCCAAATACTCAATTGAATGATCAAAACCCATTTGCATACTCTTTTTATTAAATAAATAAATTAGGAGGCCATATCTGATCCAAACCACAGGACAGAGATTGTATGCCATCATTCTAGATTAATACTGATCCAAGGCAACATTGTCAATTATTAATGACAGATGAAGAAGAGGCAAAAATAAAAGTTAAATAGTTAATCTATGATGAAAGTTAATAAAAATCTATAAAGTACTTTTTGCTTTTATAAAAAGAAAATATTAACAAATGTTTTAGGACATTCTTTAAGAACCTTGATAAAATGAGTTTTGTTAACGAGTGTCTTTAGGACACTTTAAAGTATTCTAAAATAAGTAATTATTATTTAAAAAATTAAATATTTCGATTTCCATTACATTTAATACACATATTTTCATAAATACTTATCACTTATGGTATTTAACTAGTTTAACTTTTTTCTTAAAAAAAAAAAGAACTAGTTTAACTAGTGCACCAGTTAACATTTCCCTTATAAAATATACCTTAATCTTATATCAATCACCTTTAGATATTATTATTTTTTTTTTTGCAAAGACAAGATTAATGCATTTCATTCATAAATAAATAGTACAAAGAGTCAGGTACAATATAAAAAAGATGGGGGCTAGTGTGTGATAGAGAAGCTCTAGCTATACTATGAGCGACCCTATTAGCTTGTCTCCGAATAAATGACACTTTGAACTCATTGATATGGTGCAGCTTGAGTTCATAGCCGCAACTAGGATTTTGCCGTCGGTTTTGAATTGGACAAACTGGAAGCCGTTTTTTGCTGCTAACTTTATCACCTCAAGCAATGATGTTGCTTCAACCTCTAAAGCTGACATATAAGAACTTGAAAAATTAGACTTCTCCATTATGAAATGACCCTCAGAATTACAAAAATAGATTCCATAACCGGTGACAACATTGTTGTGAAAAATTGCGGCGTCCACATTACATTTTATCACACCTGGAGGCGGTTTGGACCATGGTATAAGTTGATTATGGTTTGGCGTCTGCGATTTAGCTCTTTGCATGCAAGACCATTCATACAACGCGTCCTTTGCTCAAGAGATGATAACAACAGTCGGGTTGTCGGTAGATTCCCAATGCTTTGGTTGCGGCTATTCCAAAGGCTCCAACGTACCATTGCAGCAATTTGCTGTTGTTGAACTATTATCCTGCTCAAGAAATCAAATAATAAAGTAGAGAAATTGTTGGCTCGGCACAACAGTTCATGAATTAAGTTCCCCACACCAATATTCTCCCAACATTCCTTTGCCTAATCACACACAAAGAAGAGGTGCATATGGGATTCAACCAATAAGTTGCATACCACACAAGAATCGTCACATGGAATACCTCTAGTAGTGAGGTTGTTACGATTGGGTAGACATTGGTGTGCAAGGCACCACATTAAGGACCTCGCCCTTGGAGGAATTTGAAGATTCCATATGCTCAACCAATAGGAAATATGATGCGCAAGAGCATGGGGGAGGAGAAGATCCGCACATAATATGTAAGCAAATTTTACCAAATAAACCCCATTTGAAGTTGTTTTCCATTTCCTTGTGTCAAGCAAAGGACGGAGAAAGAGAGGTGTTGTAATCACAGCCGCTGCACCTTGTTGGTTGAAAAGAGTGTTTACCAATGAATGGTTCCAGGAGAGGCAATATGATTTCATCAAGTAGTTGATGGTGATATCTTCAAAAAATGGGGGTGGAGGAGTTGAAGGTTCGCGAGAAGGGATACTAATGGTATTTTTGCTTTTATAAAATTAAATTTTGCTAATGGTAAAAGGGTTAAGTGATTTAATCAGGAAGGCGGAGTCGCTTTGCTCATTTAGATCTTTCTCGTTAATCAATTTAGGGCTAATTGTTGGGATCACGTGGGTCGAGTGGAGCCCGGGGAACCATTCACATTAGGCAAGAGCGACCACATAAGTGAGAGAGATGCCACACTTTAACTAAAAGTCTTAAGACAATGAGTTTATGTGGGACCACTCAGATATAATTGTTCAACCTCCACTTTTCTAACCGATGTGGGACTTCTAACTCACACTTGGTACACAACAATCTCCCCCTCGAGTGTTCCATCAATTCATCATGCTCACCTCTCAAGAGAAATATCTTTCATATACATACACTTGTACATGTACCACCATTGTCTTCTGCACACTCAACGAAATACGCCGCCCAAACACTCTATCATGAAGACTTTCGACACAACGAGTTGGTTGGACCCTTCATTGAACCTCGGCTCTGATACCACTGTAGTGATCACGAGGGGAGCTTGGGGGACCATGTACATTAGGAAAAAAGTAACCACGCAAGCGAGGGAGACACCCCATTTTAATCCAAAACCTTAAGGAAACGAGTTTATGGGCCCTCTTACTTATAAAGTGTTCAACCTTCATTTTTATAACCAATGTGAGACTTATAACTAACATTTACTACACAACATTAATGATATCTCATCTACGATATAAAGATAATGCTCTCTTTACAGAGGAGGCAAGTTTGGAAAACCTATGGTATTTAAAGGCAATTATACATTTCTTTGAGTTCATATTGGATTTGAATGTTAACCTTTTTAAGAGTGTTGTTATAGGAGTTAAATGTTGGATATGTATCCTTCAAGTACTGGGGTTATAAGTTGAAGCGAACCTAAGAAGGATGAATACATGGGAGCCCTTGTTCATTTCACTATGCAAAAGTCTTGGGTCATGGAGGAACAACTTTGTTAGTTTTGGTGGTAAAATTGTTCTTTTAAACTTTGTCTTGAATAATATCCCTACCTTTTACTCTTTGTTCCTCAAGATGCCTAAGAAGGTCTAAAAGCTTATTAAACATATTCAAATAAGGTTTATATAAAGAGGATCACATGGTGGGGCAAAAAAACCTTAGGTTTGTTGGTCGGACGTGTGTAAGTCGAAACTATAGGGTGGGTTTGCGGGGAACGACCTATGTCTACTCAATCCAAGTTTTTTGGGGAACTTGAGATAAATGGCATTACTTAGAGCGACCCAAACTGCAAACCGAACCAACCCAAATCAAAAACCGCGTTTGGTTTGGATGTATTCAAACAGTTTTTTTGACTCTACCGTAAAGTTCAGTTGAGTTTTAGGTTTTTATTTTACCAATTGAACCAAACCACAACATAAGAGAAACAATAATTAATTTGTTGTCACCCAACCTAGTATTGATAGAAACTCAATGAGAAATTTTATAGAATGACATGTTTTTTCTCTTTTTTTTATATTTATTAAGACATATTTTTTCTTTTGTTAAGTTTCTTCTATGCCTTTGATTTTAAAAATGTATTTAAGTGCTTTAATTTAATTCTACTTGTACTTTTGCATATATGTTTATGTAAGATATATCTTGAATATAGAAACTCAATGATAACTTTTAAAGAATGATAAAATCTTAAGTCTTTTTCATTTCATACCGAAGAGGGTTGCTTTTTGGTCCATGTTTTTAATTCGGTCTATGTTGATGGAAACACTGTTAGATGAAATGAAATTGTAATGTTGGATCGAATTTGAAACATTGTTGTAAATATGTTGTTTTTAACTTTTTATTTTGAATTTAATGTTGGAAACAAAAAATTGTATTGTCTCGCAAAAAATTGCAACAATCGAACCAACTCAAGCTACATTGGTTTAGTTTGGTTTATATTTTAAAATCAAATCGAACAAAACCAAACCAAATTGCATGTTTTTTTATCTTGTAGTGCATATGATTTTTAGCCTCAAAATCGAACCAAATTGCACCACGAACACCCCTCCCCCTTCCCCTAATTAGGTGTCATGAGCATGTTATGCTTGGTGAAGGAATATCTCCTTATTGAGGCTTAGTCTTGGGTCATAGTCTAATTGGTTTTTAAAGAACGTTGTGGAAGATCTAGGGAATGGGGAGTTGAATTCCTTTTGGCATGATGTGTGGTTAGGGGGAGGCTCTGCCTTCAACTTTTTTCTGATTGCAAAATATCAAAAAAAGATTATGGGAGATTTGGGAAATTGATCTTGTGACACTTGTGTTGGGGTATTAGGAAATCGTTATTTTTTTGGGCAAGCGTGTTTTGCTGGTCTGGGCAAGATTTGGCAAGACATATTAATGGCGACTTTGTAATTTCTCGCACCAAATATGTAGAGTATTTACATGGGTTGGGTGGCAGTTGACAATGCCACCGACCTATTTGTTTTATTCTCAATTTTCTTCTCATATGGGAGAAAGGGTAAGACTCGAAGTGTGTTAATTAGATTTGGTTTAACATTCAGTTGTTTGGTGATTTTGAAGTCACTAAATGATGTTATTTTCTCAACCAAGATTCTATGTATTGAATAAGTGGTTCCAAATTCAGTTATTCTTTGGAAGTAGTTTTTGGTTAAGGCGTCAGATTCTACTTGTTCTTTTTACGAGTTGTTAGAGGATCCCTACCTATGTTTACCTTGTTAGGTGATGTAGTATTTTTCAACGATCAAAAGTAAGTATTATATATATCGTCTCCTTAGGGACTAGTGCGATATCACGGACCGTTCGACACCAATTACCATTTTAAGTTAAAACCGTAGTTTGTTTGTTTGTTGAAACTATGTAACTATTTTGCGATAATAAAGTGGAGATTAATAAGGCGTAAAACTTGTTAGGATTAGAGTTCCTTGATCAAGCATCACATATAACCTAATGATCGTATATGGATTCTAGCTTTTCTTTTATATTATCACATATCCCTCGACAATATCATTCGTCTCCAAATAATATTGTGAAATCAATTGTATTGTTCAACCGTCGATGTCTCAAACTATCAAACGATCCAAGAGTCAATCGTATTGTTCAATCGATGATTTCTCAATCTATTAAACGACCCGAAAGCATTAAGTTTAGATACAAAGAGTGATTATCAAAACATCAATTCCATGTCTAGAATTTATGTTTTGATTGATGATTATTCTAAACCTAGAATTAAGAGTACTTTTCAATATCAATTAAATCAAACGTAAACAATAAAGTGCAAGAATAATCTGAATATCAAATCAAATGCTAGAACCATATATTGAAAGATCAACATATCACATACTTAGCTAAGATCAAGTACCTCTAATCCCAACAATGGAGATTTAGCTACTCATTGTCATGGAAGCTTTGCAAGATTGAATTGAAAGATGAAGATTCATTACAACTTGTGATTTCTCAACAAAGGATGAAGAATCCACCTTCTATCACTCTCACTCTATGAAGAACAAGCCCTATTTCTCTCTCTAAGACTATTACAAAACATTATGATATGAGATTAGAGATATTTTAATGAATGGATCAAGTGGGCTTTTATAGACTTTCTAATCTGCATCAACTCGCCTCACGAGTAAGTTCATTCGCCATGGCGAGTTGAAGTTTCTTCACCAGTGGGTCTTTGCAACGTCAACTCTGAGGAGGTTTGGCCGCCCTAACTCACCTCGCGAGTGATATTGTTCACCATGGCGAACTCTTTGACCTTCTGACTCGCCTTCCACTCGCCATTGCGAGTTGGGAGCGAGTGAGATCTGGGACTTAGTGGAATTGTTTGCCTTTAGCTCGCCATTGTGAGTTGGAGGCGTGTGATCTCTGGTGCTCTCTGAAATTGCTCGCCTTTGGGCTAGCCATTGCGAGTTGGTGGCGAGTAAATTGGTCTTCCAGCCTCTGCTCGCCATTGCGAGTTGGAGGCAAGTGAATTCATGTTTCTGCCTCTTTGTACTTTTCTTGATTTTTCTTCTTTACTTGGTGTCTTGAGTTCAGATCCTGCATAAATGGGTATAATAAGATACATAAAGCGTAATAGGGCAATTATCACTTTTCTCTCGGATTTTCCCTGGATTACTTGTAAAACAAGAAACAAAAGTGCCTTAAACATACAATTGAAATACTACTTTCTGGCACTTATCATTAGGAGGTATTCAATATATTACCTTGATCTCATCTCAATTTGATCATATCTCTTGTAATGTTTCCTTTTGTTGGGGGTTTCTCTTCCCAATCCCAATTAGTCTGTTTATGTTGTTGTTACAGTTGGGTTATGTTTATTTACATTTTTTGTTGTCTCTTTTGTGTTTTTGTGTGTTTGGACTATTATTGTAATCGGTTTTAATACCCTTTGTACTTTATATTTATAAAATCTTTTAGACTTTCAAAAAAAATTCAAATATTTTATAAATGGTTAAATATGCTATTTGTTCTTATAAATATACCAAGTTTCATCTTTAGTCCCTATAATATTATTTTTTTCAAACATTCAACCCCAAAAAAATTTCGGCCACCAATTTTAGTCCTCGCTTTTTAACGGAAGTCCATATGGCAAGTGCAACAACTATTTTTGAAGGATGTGACATTGTTAATACATTCAAACATTTTTTATTTAATAATATAAATTTCTAGTCTTCAATTAATGTCAAATCTTTATCAACTAATTATAACCTCAAATTAAAATTAAATAGTTAATTAAGATTTAGCTATTAAATTAATGATATTTTAAGATCTCAATAATGTCAGCTCATAAGAAAAATTCATTTGACACTTGAAACATGGATTTCCAATCAGAAACAAAGACTAGAATTAATAACAAAAAAAACATTTGTGTTAAGAGAGAACGAGAGAGATCGAAGAAATAACCTAGCAATGAATCTGTTACACTGCCCAATATCATTTTATATATATCAAGTTCAAATTTAAAAAATATGTATCGATTAAAATGATATTGAGCAGTGTAACATTATATCGGTATAATTTTACTCCTCCTCAAATATATATAACCCTTTTAGAAATAACATAGCAATAATAAAATATTGGTTTGATTTCATTTTTGGTCCCTTATGTTTATCTTATATTTCAAGTTGATCTCTTACATTTTAAAAACTTCAAGTTAGTCCTACCGTTACTCACGTTGAAATAAGTTTGTCCTTTCCGCCACTTGGTTGACTAACTCCATTTGAAATTCACATGTGGCTAACATAATCCACAGGTGGACAAACACTTGTATAACTATTATTTTTCAAAATTCCACCTAATATTCAGTCAAATAAAACAAAACAAATATAGGAAAAATAATTGTAAATCTTATTTTGTAAGATATTCACAATATCTTTCCAGCATCAACATCATCATCTTCTCCAACAATTTATGAGACTCGAAGATTTTCACCAATCCAATACGTTTACAATGTTTTCTAACTCAAGAATCTCATCGACATATCCTCTACCTTTAGCCTCTAAGGTTCCTAAAAGTTCACTCCTTTGATTTCGTCGATTACACAAAAAAGAGTGAGAAAAAGCTTAGAGGTCCAAAACCCTTGTAACGCGCCTAGCACAAAAAATAACAAATGGCATTGCGCATCGTGCATGAGACAAAATCAAAATTCTGTCAAACAAACACAAATAATCACCAGATAACCACCTTCCTTATAGTCCACATGTGTATTCTTATGTGGCATTTTAAAAAAAAAATTAATTATACAAGTGTACATATGTATTCTGTTAGTCACATGTGAATTTCAAACAGAGTTAGTCAACCAAGTGACTGAAATGTAACTTATTGCAACATGAGTAACATTTGGACTAACTTAAAACTTTTAAAACGTAAGAGATCAACTTAAGATCTAAAATAAACATAAATGATCAAATATACAATTAAACCTAAAATATTAATAATCTAAAATTGGTAGGATTTTGTTATCGTCAAAAACTTTAATTGAACATTAAATAAATATGTTATTATAGATGAGGTAGTATTTACAATGAGAAATATATCGAATAAACCAATGTGTTTTAATTTTTAGTCTCTTACGAACATTGCATTGATATGAGTGAAATTGACTCCCGTCTTTTAGGGTGTGTTAGCGAGTTGATTTTTTAAGGACTTTGGAAAGTTAAATCTATATTTTAATATATTTGATGTTTTTGAAAAAAATTAAAAGAACAATATGATATTGCGTGCTCATGTATGTATCATGTTATTCTTTCATTTTTTAAAATATCAAATGTAGATTTACCCTTCAAAGTATTTTCTTTATAAACCCTTCAAAACTAAACTCGCAAACTGAGTCGTATATTGGAGGAGAAGACTTTGGAAAGTTAAGTCTATATTTAATATGTTTATTTTTTTTAATAAAAAAAATGATAGATGAACATATAAAATCATAATTTTTTTTAATTTGTTTAAATAAGAATTATGTATCAAAATATAGACTTAGCACTCCAAATTCCCCCCGTTGAGCCCTTTATTGATTAAACTCTCTTCTATTTAATTTTCTTCTTAATAGAAATACACATGTGATACCAATGTTTATGAAGTCAAACCTCTCCATTGGGATGGTCTAACATGCATGCCAATAAAAAACTAGTTTTCTTCCCTCATAACAAGGTTTTTCAACTCGAGAATTTACCTCAACTTGTTTTACTTAGGTAAACTTGACTCGTAAACTCATACGGGTTTTACCTAAATCTTAAACTATATAAATTTTTTTTATTATATATATGACATATATATGCTAATATATTATTGAAGTTCAATCTTTCTTCTTGAAAACGCTAACGATGACCTTTTTGTTTTGAATGTGAAAAAAGAAAACACTGACTTTGTCGACGTCAGAATCACCTTTTTGGTGTCAGAATCCTCTTGCCGGTGCCCGAACCCATCCATTAGGGACTTGGGGTGTTAGATGGAAGCTTTGAGAATGGAAGGAGAAGTGGGAACATTATGTTTGAGAAAAACGTGGGCTAAAAAAATTGGCTCGAAAAGGTAAAATCAGAGTATTCATGTAAACTTAAGCGAATTTATGCTATTTTATCGAATTTATTATGTTTTAACTCGTTTAAACTTGGCCAAAAATTCAATTTTACCAAAAAAAATATATTTTTACCTCATATTTAATACTAATTTGACCCTTAAAAATGTAAACTCGAGTTTATGAGTTAAGATGCGATTCGTAAAATATTGCTGCATATGATGATTATACAGAGTAATGAATCTCTTGTACGGGTTCAATGATGCAATGAGCATGTGAAAGCAAGAGGGCCTCGGCTAACATTGAAAGGTGCCACTATCCCACTTTTAAGTACTTGGACAAGAGACAAGATGTCCATGCCATAGTTAGCTATACCAATTTTCTTTTGTTATTTAGCTATAGGTAAAAAGAATACGAGATTTTGACACAAATCCGCATCAAATTTTGAAAATAAATTTGATTGTTCGCATAATTCAAATATATGATTAATTATGTTTGGTTTTATTTTGAAAGAATTATGTTTAGTTAATGATTAACAAAAATATAATAGGGTGTTGTAGTTCATTTTTCAGCCACTTAACACAAATAAATACATTTTCCCTTTTTTTTTACCAAAAGTAAATAAAATTTGAATGTCATTACTCATGTTTTTTAGATGTCCAAAATACATGATACCAATTATATCCGTTCAAATTGTTATTTTTTAAGAAGTAAAAATGGATTATATTAACAACGGAAGTGTAACCTCCTTAACACAAAGTGTATTAAAGAGATCACTTCATCAAACCAAATGTAAAAACAATAATTACAGATACAAAGGTCAATCGATACCCAGATACAACATAGGGTCTGACCACCATCTCTGAGAGCCGTACGTAAACATGACATTATTTGCTTTAAGCCACCAATACAAATGAAATTTAACTTTATCTAATAGCTGAAAGATGGGGGTTTGGATGTTATTAAAGAGCCTGTTATTTCGCTCATTCCAAACCAGCCAGACACACAATATCCGTTTAAATTGTGTTCAATGTATGATTAATCTCATGTTTTTAAATATACATGATATCTATTAATCACAATTTCTATTCAAATATAATCTTAAAAATCATTGTAGTTATTATATACATACATACATACATACATACATACATACATACATACATACATACATACATACATACATACATACATACATATATATATATATATATATTAAGAGATTCAAATGATATATATTAATACTAACAGACTATCTTTCCAGCACAAGATGTACAAGAGAAGAAAACTGAATAATTACAACAAGGATTCAACAAACCAAAAAATCAATAGCCAACACCCAAGTATAGAAAAGGGCCTTGGCACCAAGCATGAAACTGATATGGAAAACAACAAAATTTAGCTTTAAACCAACAAAAAGAAAGAAGCTTAATATTCTCTAAAAGCCGAGCATGAACATTTTCTTTGCCTTTAAAAATCCTGTCATTTCTTTCCTTCCAAATCACCAAAGAACTCGCAAACCAAATCAATGACATGAAAGAACGCTTTAATTTGGCATAACCTGATAAACTACCAAAATGTAAAAAATGATCCGCAATACTCGACGGATCCGCGGAATGAACATCAAGTCAATTTCGAAACAATTGTCAAATAGAACCAAAGAAATTGTAACCCAAGAATAAGTGATGAGATGTTTCCACAAATCCATAACCACCAACACACACTTAGGACTCCTGAGAAACAATCTTGCATCAAAATAAATTCCCCTTAGTTGAGCTACTGTCAACAATTTGTTTTCCAATAAATCAAATAAACGACGAAATCTATCTCGAAGAGGAACGTCACCCACCCACATATCCAGCCACAATAAAGTAGTAGCACCGTTACCGACATTATTACGTAAATTATCGACAAACTAGCCACTCGCACCAGCACCTACTCCATCCGAAATATATATATATATATATATATA
>Ga0315915_1005654_pt1 | contig 15527 bp, 7 predicted proteins | sample MpolbnodulesMG_FD_207738 | JGI IMG/M metagenome (GOLD analysis project Ga0315915, IMG submission 207738) | Medicago polymorpha root nodule microbial communities from Los Angeles, California, United States - branched nodules | ecosystem: Host-associated > Plants > Roots > Nodule | place: USA... | reverse complement strand
TTTTTCCCTCGTTTGTTTTCCCTCTTGTTTCTTTTCTGTTCCCTCTTTCTAATTCACCCATTTCCTATGAGCAATAACTAATCATCTTTCATTCCCTAGTAGTTGCTCGTCACTCCTTCATCTTTGTGCAGTGCCACCCTCTCATGCTATTTCCAGTCACTCCAGCTCCCGCCGTAACGTCGTATTCCTCCACTATTCCTCCTTGTTTTCATGCTCAGGTTCTTCCCTTTCTCTACTCTTGTTTTTAGAATTTTAGTAGCTTGTAGTTATTGTTTTACCTTGGTTGAAGAAAACGTTTGTTTGATTCATAAATAGATAGGGAAAAAAAATCCTAAACCCAAATAATTTTTGTTTTATTCCCACTTATTATCTCATTTCATTACTTCATTCTTCCATTTTTATCATGGGGTGAGATGGTTCCTTCATCATTTTCGTTTTCCCCCAATTTCAAATCACAAACCCTAAATTTTTGAATTGACTAAATAATGAAATTGATTCAGGTTTTATATAATGAATATATTCAATATTAATTTTCTCAACTTAATTTCATGATTATAGACTTAGACATTGCTAATATTTAAATCTGATACCCCATAATTTGATACCCTCCTTCGTATTACAATTTTTCTCTTATATTTCTCTGTTATGTTTTTTCTGTTGTGTTGTGATGTTTCTTTCTAATGACAAAGTATGTGAGGTACATTATGTGTGTTTATCTCGACGAAGTCCACGCTTACATTTTGAGTTATTTTGTGCATATTTGGGGTGTCAATTGCCCCCACAATTGAATTCATGGATAGTCCAAATGATTTTGTTGATTGTGGTAGTATTCATGATGAAGGCATGGAAGTTGACAACTTTAATGTTGAAGATGAAGATGCATGGTGGGAGCCTAAAACAGATATGTGTTTTTCTAGCATAGATGATGTTAAATCATTTTATAGGGAATATGCTTTGAGAAAGGGTTTTGATTGGAAGATTAGAACATCAGTAAAAGGAAATGATGGGGAGGTATGCTACTTAATTCTTGCATGCACAAGAGATCGGGCTGAAGTGACGAAAAGTGTATGTACATTGAAGTCACGTCCGATAATGGGAAAAAGTTGTCCTGCTAAGATTTGTATCAAGTTGAAAGCAGATGGATTGTGGTACATTAAGAAATTTGAGCCTAATCATTCTCATCGTACCAGCCCTAGAAAGGCAAGGTTGTTCAAGGCTAACAAGAATATGGACTTGCATGTAAAGAGGACAATTCAAATCAATGATGATGCAGGTGTGATGATCAACAAGACCTTTCAATCTCTTGTTAAAGATGCAGGTGGGCATGAAAATGTACCATTTAATGAAAGAGATGCGAGGAATTATGTTAACAAGGAACGACGTGCAATTGGAAAATAAGGTGATGGCAAGGCCTTGATAAACTATTTTTGTCAAATGAGGGAACAAAATCCAAATTTCTTCTATGAAATAGATTTGGATGACGATTTTCATGTAAGGAATGTCTTTTGGGCTGATGCAAGAAGTAGGGCTGCTTACGGGTATTTTAGAGATCTTGTAACTTTCGACACAACATATTTGACTAACAAATATGATATGTCCTTTGTTGTTTTTGTTGGTGTGAATCACCATGGTCAATCAACATTACTTGGATATGTGTTGCTATCAGGAGAAGACACAGAGTCGTTTGTATGGCTTTTTAATTCGTGGCTTCGTTGTATGCTAGGAAAGCCCCCTGTTGGTACTGTGACTGACCAATGTAAGGCAATGTAAAATGCAACCGAGGTAGTTTTCCCTACAACTCGCCACAGGTGGTGTTTATGGCATATAATGAAAAAAATTGCCGAAAAACTCAGCGGGTATGGTGATTATAAAAGGATTAAGTTTGCAATGAAAGAAGTTGTTTATGATACGTTCACAATAGATGATTTTGAAGAGAAACGATGTTCCTTCATCGAAAAATTTGAGCTTCAACAAAATCATTGGTTGAGTGGATTGTATAACGAACGTCATAGATGGGTACCAACCTTCTTAAGAAAATATTTTTGGGTCGGTATGTCAACAACTCAACGAAGTGAGAGTATACACGCTTTCTTTGATGGTTATATCAATTCAACGACAAGTCTAAATCAATTTGTGAAACAATATGATAATGCTTTCCGAAGTCGAGCAGAAAAATAATTTGAAGCAGATTTTAATTCGATGAATACCACAATTTCTTGCGGGTCAAACTCATCAATTGAAAAACAATTCCAAGGTGAGTATACTCATGCTAAATTTAAGGAGGTTCAAGCTGAATTTAGATCTAAAATGAATTGTGCTTATTCATTGAACACTGTGGAAAGTTGCTTTGCCACGTATCATGTGTTGGAGGATGTGTTAGTTTGGGATAGAACAAAAGATCATGTATTTAAAGTTGTGTTTAATCGAGAAAACCATGATCTCAGTTGTGAATGTTCATTGTTTGAATTTAGAGGTATTTTGTGTCGGCATGTGTTATGTGTGTGTGCTCAAGAGAGGGTTAAAAACGTACCAGAGAAGTGTGTTTTAGCTAGATGGAATAAAAATATTAAAAGGAAACATACATATATCAAGAGCAATTATTGTGTGACACAATTGAAGCCACAAATGGACAGGTTTGACAAGTTATGCAAGCATTTCTACGAGGTTGTTGAAGTGGCGGCAGAGTTTGAAGACACATCTAAGGACCTCCGTGAAATTTTACATCAGTTTACTTATGATTTACCCATCAGGAATGCTACAACTGAAAATGATAAAGGAAGTTTCAATGGTGACTCAAATCCAAACAATGGTACTGAAATTCACAGTCCATTACGGGTTAAACGTAAAGGCCGCCCTCCATCAAAAAGAAAAATGTTTGCAATCAATAAAGCTATTAAGAAGCCAAGTAAACGATCCAAACAGAGTGATGGCAGAGGAACTAATGTATGTTTTATTTTATTTACAACTTTTGTAATCACCATGTATATATGGATATTGCATCTTAATTTTCTGTTTGTCCAAATTTGTAGGACACCAATTCTCAAAGAGTGACAAATGAGTTTGACAACAACATTTACATTGAACCATCTGTTGATGTTGTAAGTGGTGGAAATTTGCTAGATGCAAGTACAATGGTAGTTAACTAGTATGGACAACTCTAATATTTTTTGGACAAAAGCTAATGCACTCATTGCTAAGAAGATGAAGTGGCCCTTTTGTGTGTATATAACAAGACTTATATAACAATGATATTGTGTTTTTTGGTGGCCAAATCATGGGGACAAAGGTCTATACATAGTCATGAATTTCGGTTTTTTTGTTTGTTTTGGAAAACATGTTTGTAAAGTTAACATTAGGTACAATGTTAGTTAACTTATGTAATTTAAGTTTTATTTTGTGATGTACTTAATCAACCATGGAAATGGTGTTGTAGTAATGGACAAATTAGTGAACAATATAATGTAGCAATGTTATTTTGCAAGTTCATGTCAAAACTCTGAAATTCCATACAACTTATCAATGAAATATTATGGGTGTGTGCTTCTTATGTGTCTTGTATCATTATAAGGGGAAAAAATAGTCTTCTGTTTTTCTTGTAGATGGGAAGGAATTGTCTTATATTTTTCTTGCCTAGCTTCCTGTTGGTGTTGTTCCAGGTTTAGGTGCAGCTGGGAGTTTGTTTGTTTTATCTGTTTTAGCCGTTTGTGTTTTGGCTGGGCAGTTTGTTTGGGTGCTGGTATGCACGCCAGTTTTCTGCTGTTAGCAGGTGGCCTTGTACTCTGCTGTTTCGGTTTGTATCAGGAGGGGTGAGGTGTTTGAGTGTTTTGTTTTGTTTGTTTGGTTTCCGTCTATATCCGGAACCTTTTGTAGCCCTTTCTTGTGCGAGTTTGTTTGCTTCTTGTGACATCTCAGCCTAATAAATTTGTCGTTTAAAAAAAAGGTGAAAAAATAGTCACAACTTAAAATTTGAGAATAGAAAAAAGATGTTGTTAATCTTTTGTTAAATATCATGTATTCACTTCAAAGATTTCCGCAGGCGCCTTGTTAACAATACCAGCCGCCTTGTTAAATTACAGTTTATCATGAAGATACTACAAGACTAAAATTGAACCAGTCATAAATAGTAGGCACTTAATAAATTCCAAAAGCAATCATTACCATTATCATAATACAATACATTTTCATTATGATACAAATACTATGATGTTCAATCTTACATAATCGTTTTAGACAATCACAAAATAGTCAACAAGTGTAACAAATAAACCCTTCAATTTCCACCTAAAACCTAAGTACATAAGTAACAAAAAATCACTATAGCAGCAACAAAAAATGATACCCTGATTCCTTTCTTCTCAACATACAACTTGACATTTAACTTCTCAAATTTCTTATTGCTAATTTCCTTCATTATGTCGGAACATTTACAAGCTTGTTGAATTGGTGTTGTTTCAGATAATCTAATCCATGTAAAGAAGATAACAGTGGTCGACAATCCATGTGAAACGGACGCACACATAGTAGGAAAGCGTAGCCACAAGAACCCAACATTGCAGCAGCCAACTCGCACAACGCTGGGAGAAAACTGAGCATAAAATGTCCACTGCAAAAGCACAACAAATGCAGCTCCTAAAACTCTCAAAAGCTAAAAACAATTCTATCTAAACAACACCCTTTGTTTTTAGAATCTTAATATCATCATCCATGCTTGCATCATTTTTAGAATGGTGTAGACACTTTCTTGAACATGAGTGTTCCGCAATCTTAACATCACCCATGCCTGAAGCCTTTTTAATGAGATTGGATGCAGCAACTGCCGTCAAATTGATGTCTAATTAAAACTAAAAACATAAAAGTTAACTGTCAAATTGAATGTTAAAAGAAGAAATACATGTATTTGTTGCACCTGATAGAATTGGAAATTGGTAATTCTATCTAAACAACAATATCACAGCCAAAACAACTAACCACCCTTTGTTTTCAATTATGACTAATTGAAATTGGAAGAGTTTCTAGACAATTTTTTCACTGCAAAAAGAAAACACGGTCATGAAACAAATCAACACAATGTTCATAGCTTCACACATAAAACTTTAGCGATGAAGCAAAAAAAAAACCAAATAAACTTTCAAACATGTTCAATGACAAAGGAAATATAGTTTCAAAGGGAAATTAAATATTTTACCTTTTTCTTTTTAATACCCATAGCCATCAAAAGAAAAACTGAAGAACACATTGAACACCAACACAATACAGTTTCAGATGAAATTGAAATTGAATGTAAAAGGAACCGGATATGAGATTGTCATACACGATGAAGGAGATGGAGATTTGAGATTTACCTATATCAATTTGCTTCAGTCAATGGTGAAAAATCAGAGGAGAACTTGCCGATTGCAGGTGATGTGAGAGAAGAGAGAAGAGGTTCGTAGGGAGAGGGAACACACCGCAATGAACAGGGAAAGAAGAAGATAAATTGGATTTTCCAAAACTGTCCTTGGTTTAATGTTGAAATTTCGAAATTGTCCGTCCTTGTAGATATGGTGTCGTATATTTGTCTATAGTTTTGTGTCTAATTATGATTTCTGTTAAGGCAAATAGGTGGAGAATTTAAGTTTTAAAAACATGAGACCTTACATGTATATAATATGATGTTCCTATTAATGGAGTATATATTTTTTTGGTGAATTAAAATAAAACAAAAGAAAAGAACAGAAAGACACACTAAGTGCCCACCGTATCCCTAGACAACTGATCTAAGAACCCAAAAGGCGGAGAGGACCATGTAGTGACACTCATAGCAGAAGAATTCCTGTATTTTGTCAACCAATCAGCACTGAGATTAACTTCTCGATATATATGTTGCAAGACTAAATCAAGGGCATGGTCGATCAAACTGGTAATCCTTAGCAGCAACGAACTATATTCATGAAACTCTAACTCATTTCTTCGAGTCAACAACTAAATAGCCTCTAGGCTATCTGATTCTATGATTGCTCTTGAATGCCCGTGCTTTTATAATGGGACTAGAGGAATGTTTTTAACACCCTTTCATAATTCATAACATTTGATCTTAAATAGGAGAAGAAATTGACAAAAAATAAAATTCTATTTACACTATACATGAATTATTTTTTACTAAATGCATTTGTTCCCTTGGTTTACATTTTGTTGATCTGTTTGTGAAGGAATCTTGCAGACAAGATTGTAACTGCTGGGTATTATGTGGTAGTTCCTGATTACTTCTACGCCATCCCTATGATGATGACTGTGTCGACATGCATTTACCTATTTGGATGAAAGACCATGAACAAGTTAGTACTTTTCTAATGACAATACTTGGTTGTTAATGATTCTTTTTAAATAAGAAAAAACTGTGTTTATATTGAATTTCAATTTTTGGTATCCTTAGTAGAGCTTTCATAACTCCGAGCCACAATTATGATTAAGTGACTGTTTGGAACTGAGGTGGAAAACTTGTAAAGGTGCGTTTTTTCAAAGCTAGAAATACTTGTTTCTTATTTTCAAGTTAAAAAGGCATGTGAGCGGAAGACAGCGGCAAAAATAATTTTAACCAAAGTAACACATGCTGAGATGTTTGCCTTGTGTAATGTTATTACGCTTGCCACATTTATAGGTGGTTTTCATTTGTAGATTAAACATCATGGATTGTTTCAATTCGGATGTACAAATATCGTGACTTGTATATGAACTGTAATACATAATTTTCTAGTGCTTGCATATCTTATATTTATAGGACAAAGGTTTTGAAGCTTCACAATCCATAATTGAAGCCTTAAAAAGTAAAGGTGTGTCTACTATTGGAGCTGCTGGTTATTGTTGGCGTGGTGAGTGCCTTTCACTTGTTTGGTTTTCTTACCCTCCTCTGTGTATGTAGCAGTTTTCGCCCGTCTTAGGCATAATATTGGTTTTATAAGTTTAAATATAACTAACTTATACTATAAACTCGGAAAGTACTGTTTTCTTCTTTTTATCAGCTAAGAATGTGTGTGAACTGGGGAAATCCAAACTCATTTAAGCTGTTGTGTTGGCACATCCATCATCTATCACGGCAGAGGACATCGATGGTATGAATTTTTATCATTCAAAGTGATAGTAAGTATGCACAGTCAGATACTTAAAATAAAGTTGGTGTTTAATGGATGATTCATTTGAACAAAAGAAAGAATTAGATGACATTTAGGGATTTGAGATTTCAGGATTTAGGGATTTGAGATTCAATTTGGGGATATTGATTTTTGGTTGAGGGACTAAAGTGACCATTTTTTACTTTCACTTTAGTCCTTGTGACACCTCATATGCCATTGTCATTATACCAATTGCGTCACATCATCACTTAACATAATAACTTAACGTCATGGACTAAAATGACAACGAAAGTGCAGAGTCAGGGACTTATTTGTGACTAAAGTGATAACGGAAGTGCAGAGTCAAAGACTTATTTGTATTTAATCCTGAGTCAGGGAGACCTCTGTGACAGCGAACTGCGGAATCAGGCACTAAAGTGACTATTTGCTTTACAAATAACACATGTAACAGATAGATAAAAATAAATTTAAATATTAAAACAAATGTAACAAACACGATATGAAAATATATTTTTTTTGTTTTTTTTCTTTATCATTTAAAAAGTGTAACAAACTAGATGAGTGTATTTATACTTACTTTTTCATCATTCCAATTATACCCTTAAACAACTTTTTCTATAATAAAATTGTTGTTGGTGTTATTAAAAAAAAGAATTTAAATTATATATATTTTTATATTATTGTGTCATTAAAATAAGATAATCGTGATTAGTTTGGTTTGTTATAACTAGAAAACAACAAACATTTATAGTTTTTTCTTTCATTTCGTTTGAGATAAAAACAATAGTGATAGAAATACGAATAAAAGGAAAGTATGAACACAATAAAACAGACAAATGGTTATACAAATATCACACTTTCCCTTTGTTTAATGGATGTTAGCAATGTACGTGGGCCATCACGAATGAAACCCAACTATCTGATACAATATAAATACGATACGACACTGATACGTTGATATGAGAAAATTTTAAAATTTAAGATACGATGCGGCCAGGATACTTCAATAAAAAATTAATTATAATGTACAAATTAAAACTCAAAATACAATCTATGAGCTAAAACTCAAAAGAAACAAAATAGACGCAAAACTTAGACCAAACAAACATAAGACAACAATAAGACACAACAATAATTTTCTCTTCACACGACAATCAACAATAACAGCGTTCTCAAACAAGAAAAAGACACAAAACAGACAGCGAACAACAACATAAATATAAGCACAAATAATATTGATAATAAAGAAAGTGACAATCAATCAACTACATGTATGATATACCCCATAAAGAGAACACCATTACTTAGTCAATTACATAAATACAAGAAATAATACAAACATCATGTATCCCGCGTGTATCGACTTTCCACCGCATATCCCTCGTGTATCCCCGATGTATCTGAAATGTATCAGACAATTGTTCTTTTAGAAAAGAAAATTTAATCTTAGATACTAACGAGATACATATCAGACATGTATCAGTGTAGGATACATATCAGATACCAGAACGTCATCCATTTTGAAGTGTTGGGGCTCAAGAGGTCATGGCATTTGCCTCATTAAAAACAGAAGAATTATATTTATTTATTTTGCGGTAATAGTCAGTAGTCAGTTTGGTCTCTAAATATGTAAAGACTAAAGAGTAGTCACAATAGTTCTTCAATGTATACAATTTTAAAATAGTATTTGATTGCACACTTTATTAGTCAAAATAGTCCCTGACACTAAAACAGTCACTCAATACTCACAATAACTATTTTCATATAGGGACTAAAATGACAATAAATAAGTATTTATAAGGACTGATATGATAATAAGTAAGTATATTAAATCAATATGACAATGTTAATAAAATATTTTAATGTTTGAGACTAGGGACTATTATCTATTGCAGTTGTTTGTTAGACATTTTGGAACCAAAATTACTATTACCTCGTTTATTTATGTTTACTAGCGAAAAGACGGGCACTCACGTGCCCATCTTTCTGTTTTTTTTATTGCGTTAACGTTTGAAAATTATGAACGATGTTTTTTTTATGAAATTTTGATTTTGATTAAAACTAAAAATTATAAATGTTTGTTGCTTTCAAGTTATAACAAACCAAACTAACCATGATTATCTATTTCAATGACACTAACAATATAACAAAAAATATATAATTTAAATTTTTTTTAACAACACCAACAACAATCTTTATTATAGAAAAAGTTGTTTTAAGTGTATAATTGAGATAATGAAAAAATAAGTAAATATATTTATCTAGTTTGTTACATTTTTTAAATATAAAAGAAAATAAAACAGACATATATATATTCATATCATGTTTATTATATTTTTTTAATATTTAAATTTATTTTTATCTATGTTATTTGTATTGAAAATTAAGAGCATTTTTAGAAAAAAAATCGACACAAAAAAGCTGAAAAGGTTGTTTTATAAAAAAAAAACTAATAAGTAAACAAAAATTAGACTTGAGAGAGCGAGAGAGCCATATTCCATTCGTCAAAAGTTGAAACCCTAAGCGGCGGGAAAAATCGAAGCATTTCCAGCGGGAAACAATAATTAGAGCAACAAAATCACACTATTTCTAATTCACTCACCTCACTTTCCACAACTCTCTCTCTCTCTCTCTCTCTCTCTCTCTAGGGTTTTACGATGTTCTCCAATTCCCAATTCGATGCCTCCAACGCCTTCTCCGGCGGCGGTTTCATGTCCTCGCAACCCAACGATTCTTCTCCGGCACCGACTAAAGTAAGCGCTATCTCTCTCATCTCGCTGAAACGAAAATTTCGCTTTAAAGATTATCGATTCACTAATTTTTGTTTTTTTTTTGTTCTTTGTTCAAGAGTCGTGATTCTCAGGGTTTGATTCCGGTTACGGTGAAGCAGATAAGTGAAGCTTCTCATTCCGGTGATGAAAAGTCCAACTTCTCAATTAACGGTGTAGATCTGACTAATGTATGATTCGTTCCTTTTTTTTAATTAAAATTGTTTTAGCGTTATAATACTTGCTTAATTTGCTACAAGATTAGTGAATTATGTCATTTCTTTCTTTTGTATGATTTTCGTGGATCTGTTGCAGTACTTTCATGCTGTTTGATTTAAATCAATATTGTTTGCATATAATAATCTAGTAATTTTTTATGTAAATTTGAGAACAAACCAGCAATTTAGTTCATAAACTGTTATAAATAGTCCTTAAAATATATGAAATCAATCAATTTAGTTTATAAAGTACTCTAACACGTGTCACTGTTTTATGTGATTACGTTAAATTATGTCATTTTCTCATATTATTATTGGCATTGATTTGTCAGTGGTTTGTGTCTCGTGTAAATGCTTCATAGCTAAGGTGTATCATAACCCGTCAATTTAGTCCTAACATCTTGATAGCAGGGACTAAATTAACAGATTTTATATACTTGAAACACTAATTATATTTGTATAGTTTATGGACTGAATTGAAGAGAGTGAGATTTTAGAGACTATATGAATGATTTATTCTAAATTTGAAGCTAGCTTTTGTGGTAACAATTATAATTATTTTTTTTTAAAATTAAAACATCACCCATTCATACACCACAGTCATTACTGTAGCATGGTTATTTTTGGACAAATTACTAGCAGTTGATTGTTTATCTTGCAAAGTTAATTTTTTTTACAAAATATGAGTGAATTTCAAACATGATTTTTTACATTTTTTGTTTTGTTATGATGCTTTGTTATTCCTCTTATTTAACTCGCCGTATATTTTTGGTTCAGGTTACATTGGTTGGATTGGTGTATGAGAAAACAGAGAGGAACACAGATGTTAATTTTGTTTTGGATGATGGAACTGGACGGATCAAATGCCGAAGATGGTACTTTTTGCAGGCTAAATGCTATGTTGATTATTTAAGACTTATTTTCGGAGAAATTTCTTAACATGTGTTGTGGAAAGTAGACTGAATTTCATTATTGGTTGTTTAATCAGGGTAAATGAGACTTTTGACACAAAGGAAATGGAAGAAGTACTGTAAGTACTTTAACTATGGTTACATGATATAGATTTACCGAGTCTGGGGTTGTAATATTTCTCACCTTCTCTAATTATTCATTGACAGGAATGGCATGTATGTTCGTGTTTATGGGTCCTTGAAAAGCTTTCAAGGTGTAAGGCAACTTGTTGCCTTCTCTGTCAGGCATGTTTGCCATACCCATTTTGTTTATATTTTATCAAATATTCCATGGTTGATTATTTGCTTTCAGTTTGTTGCCTGCATGATTTGATTTTCTCTTCTGAATCTTTGATAGCATATGTTAGCCTTTTGTCACTAGTTCAAGGAAAATACATACCAGGTGTCTGCCTCTTTCGTATCATCACATAACCTATATAATTATAATTTGGATCGATAAGTTCTAGAATGTGTTTGTCGATATCCAACCTCTCGGGTGCTTGATCATATATGGGTGATTGTGTATAGGCAATTGCTTTGTCCTGAGGGTTAGATTTTCATGTTTTGTCTCATGGATCTGTTCAAATTATGGGTTATGGTACTATTAACCGAAACAATGTTGTTCAATCCCTTGTCTCTCATCTGCACCTAAGTGAGATCCTTCTGTGGATACAACTCTGATTTGTTGCTTTCTCAGGAAGGGGGTGGGAAAGGGTAACTAGTGTGTAACTGATTGCTTAATAGGAGCAAGTTGGAATAGTGCTGGGGGCGGTGAGATTTAAATTTAAATGGTTCCAAAGCCTGAAGATTGTAAAATCATTTTACAGTCCCCTGATGGATGACACCGACAGGACATATCCTACAGTTCAGCTGCAGACTTGCAACCATTGATTAATGATTCAAAACACCATCTAGTGTATGCTTCCAATGTTGAGCTTTTGCTTTGTGGTTTGATCACTGAGCTTGGGAGTCATTACTGATATGCATTTTGTGTGATTGGTGGTGTTGCATCTGCCTCTAGTGTATTCTTTTGGCTGCTTTAAGAGGTTTCATTAATGGGTGTTATGTAGGTTCTTACTAGATATTTGTTTCTTCAATTATCTATCACTGTTCTATTTTGCTAAGATTAATAATGCATAGAGAAGAAACTTTTGCTATCTATTCTTATTGGAAAATTTGTTTGTTCCTGCTATGTCAGCAGTGTTGTATCTTTGCTTGTGTGCCTGCCTGTTATGTCTTGTGACAGTGCGTTTGTGCCTAATAAAATTTTGCTATTAAAAAAATAGTGCATAGAGAAGAAAAGAGGAGAGAACAAAGGGAATGAAGCTCTGCTAGGTTTCAAGCAGTTAGTGTATACAAATGTGCAATAAGTAAAAGACTAACCTACCCTAAAGCAGAGTGAATAATAGAAGCATAAAAACCTATTATCTAACAGCCGACACATTTCCAGTAAAATAAAACATATTTAAGTTTTCAACGTATCATTTAGTTCTCTCTGTTATTGGTTATAAAATCCTAAGATCAAAACAAACAAAAAAATGAATCTGCGTATTTTGTAGCTCAATTTTTCTTGGTTGTGAATGTTTTATTGCTTCTAGAATTTCACTGTCAGTTTTTCATTTTCTATCTCAGTTACTTTTTTTGAATTTCATCTTGTGTTTTTCATTGTCAGTCTGAATCAACTTTGACAAATGCGATGTCAAAATTTACACCTTACAGAACATGGGGATGATGTTTGCCTTATTTAGCCTGCTTTCAGACTATGTTTTTGCAAAATTGTTAGTTTAGTTTGCGAGCACACCCAAGTTTAGAGTCAACTAGGCTAATTTATTTTAACTCAGTATTTAATTCTGTGAATGAACATCAACTGGTACATGATTGTTTTTGCCTAATGTTACTCAAGTTTGTGATTATATTTTCCACATAGCTCAAAAACTTATAAATCGTTTGTCTAATAGCTGGTATCTAATTAGTTTCAATTCAAATTGAACTATTAGTAAAGACATTCTTATACCTGGTTATGGGTGTCCTTGTTACATTTGTGGAGGTAGAAACTGCATATTCAAAAAAATAATTCCCAATAAAATGATTTTTTGGTTTGTAGTTTAGTGTTTTACCTGTTTGATGAATTACAAAGCATGATATTTAGCAGTGGAAAAGTGACTTGCTAAATTGCCTTACATATACTAGTGTGCTCAAGTTTCACTATGAGAAATGTCTTTTATTTGTCAAATTGGCTGTTTTAATCATATGGTTATTTCATATTTGTGATGTTTCACAGGCCTGTGACAAATTTTGATGAGATCCCGTTTCACTTTATCGACTGCATACATAACCACCTCCGCAGCAAACTAAAGGTACACAGTTTTTGTATTTTATCATACTATTTTTTGTTATATTGTTGCATGATAATTGATGGCAGTGGATACTGCATAAACTTTCTGGAATTTAAGCAATAAGAATTGTTTATAACCCATTTATAAGATCATTGGAAGTTTTGACTATTCTATTGTGTCTTTCTTAAGTTGTCAAACATGATAATTTAACATAATGCCTTACTTTTGTTTTTTGGATTATAGATAGAAGGAATCACTTCTGCACTTCCTTCATCAAACTCGTCTATGAATACTCCTGTCAGAAATGTCTCAAATGGATCTCAGGCACCATCAAATCCGGTATGATATTTGATGTAAGTAGCTGTTTCTTTAGTTTTTGATTGGATTGCTGATATAATTTTTCTAACTTCAGGGATATGTACAATATAGCACTGATGGACTCAAGGATATTGATAAATTGCTCCTTAACTATCTGCAGCAGCATTCACACATGTGAGTTACTAAAATTCAGACAAAAAATGAAGTTGTATTTATTACCTTTCAATAATGGTTTCAAGTAGGATTACCAAGGACCCGTGTACTTGGTGAAAACATTTTCTATTTTCACTTTCTTAAATTTGTGTTAGTTTTACATGTTACAAGGAGATAACAGACTCTTGAAGTGATTAATTGTATGCATTTTTGGAAACAATGAAAATGTCATAAAACTGTTGTCAATATTTCTGGAAATCCATCATCTTTAACCAACATTTCATCTTTTCCATTACAATCATTCACTTCAAGATTCTCTCAATCAAAGCAAAATGAACATGGGTTTTAGAAAATGAAACAATGATTCAGCAGACCCTAAATTTTTCATCAACAATATTTGCTAATTTCAGCTTATATGATACTGAAAGATGTTGAAATTGATTTTACATTGCAGAGATATGGGAGTACATGTTGATGAGTTATCAAGAGAGCTCAAGCTTCCATTGGACAAGATCATGTCAGTTCTCTTATTTTTTATATTTATGTCTCATTATGGGTTTGCAAAATATTTGCTTGATTTAACTCAAAGCTGCTCATAATGCCAGGTTGTTGCTGAAGACTCCTTTAGAGGAAGGTGTGATTTACTCCACCATAGATGATTCCCACTACAAACTTGCTTGATATTTTGTCATCTAGAGAATATAGCCGAGGCTCAGGCTAGACTGGGACAAGAACCACCGGTGATATTGATGCTGGTCTGTTTTGGTTCATAGGTTGATGTAGATATTTTCTGGATCAATTAATCTTTTACTATATTGTTTTTTTGACGATCTATTACTATATGCTTAGAAACCGTATTATATCTTTTGTCTAAATTACCGAACACTTTAAATGATCTAACGTCTGAATTTAACATCTATCTTCTATTTTTATTTCTTCACCATGATTGTGTGATTTTTTTGTTTGTTTATAAATGACCTATTTTAGGGTCGGCAATACTCATACTCATTTAAATTCAGGGGAAAAAATTGCAAAATTAATATCTGTATTGAAAGTCTAAAAGACTGAGCTAAAAACTTGTTTTTTTTTTGTTCCGAACACCCCACTTACAAAACACTTAAAAAGTGTTTTATTTTGTATCACCTGTTTTTTTTTTCTTCACTGTTACCAATATATATTGTATTTTATTATTCGTATGTCAATCTCTTAACAATAAACCGGTGCGAGGGAGATGTCAACAATCTAGTTTATTATTAGTTTTCTTTTCTTCTATGTGCCCGTTTGGTTACCTGTTTTCTAGGCTCAAACGGGAGTTTGGAAAACTTAAACGTGGTTTTACCTTTTGTCCTGGTGTTTGGGTAACTCAACATGATTCAACTGAACGTGATTCTACCCCCAAACCCACGTTTATTAAAAGTCTCAAATTGGAGCTTTTGCGGCAACTCAAAATCAATTCAGGAATTCAACTTTTTGTCGTTGATGTACTTTCCCAAATTAACCCCATGATCTTTCTCGGCCATGTTTCTGCTTCAGCCGTTCATACTTCAAACATTCTCTCTTTGGGTTTGAGAAGAAGATGGAACTGAGTTTTTTTTTTTCACAAAATGAAATTGGGTTTAAGGGCCCATTAACTTCTCATTCTTTTTGACAGATTCTTTTCTATGAAAAAACAGTT
>Ga0315915_1005652_pt1 | contig 15529 bp, 9 predicted proteins | sample MpolbnodulesMG_FD_207738 | JGI IMG/M metagenome (GOLD analysis project Ga0315915, IMG submission 207738) | Medicago polymorpha root nodule microbial communities from Los Angeles, California, United States - branched nodules | ecosystem: Host-associated > Plants > Roots > Nodule | place: USA... | reverse complement strand
GTACTTTGATTATGGATCCTGCACACTTGAACAAATTGTTTAGCATATCCAATTGATTATTTTTAATACCTTGTTATTGTCAAAACTCAATAGGTGACTTGTGAAACACCCTTGTTCCAACAGTGGTACCAAGACCACTTGATATGGTACCAAGACAACTTAAGTATGGTACAACGACCATTCTAACTTTCCAAGGGATTGTGATTTGATGACCACTCTAAGAAACAACTGAAGGATCTAAAAGAGACCATGATTTTGAGATCACTCTTTAATTATAAAGGGTCAAAAAAGAAAGGAGATAAGTGGCTCATAAATGTATCAAGCAGAAGAGGGAGAAGAGAGAAAACTCACAAGTTTATGAGTTTTGGTGTGACGAAAAAGTGAGGGTGGAGCACTCCTTGTATAATGCAAGAACCAAAGTGGCAACCAAAATGGAGGGTCGATATCATTTGACTGTTTTGGAATCAACTACATGATCTTGCCTCACTAATGCCATGTGACCTAGTTATTGACACAAAATTGAGTTGACTAGAGGAAGGCACGTGCATGCGTGTGTTCAGTGCGCGTTGGCGTGTGTCAAACGATGCTGATGTGGGCAAAACACTTACATGTTAATGACATATTCCAAACCAAAATTCCAAAAAAAATAAAAAAATAATTTAAGGTTTTAGCTCATTCAAAAATAATACATGACACAACTCAATCCCAGCCCAGACGACGTCGTCGTCTCACATGTGGTGGTCGTGTTGAGTGCATCATCATCTGTTTACAAATTTGTGTACCCCCGCAACACATCTATGCTAGTCATACATCCAATATATAAACACTAGTGTTATGTGTAAACTATCCAATGTGGGACTTCTAGGGATTTTTTCAATTCACATACAAACACATATGGTGTTTAAACCATAGTTTTGAAAATCGGCTCGGACCGGCCGGTTAAACCGGTCGGACCGTGAATCGGTGGGGTGTCCGGTTCGATCTATTTATTGGATCGGTCATGCAATCGAACCGGTGTAAACCGGCGTGGCTCGGCGGAAACCGGTAAAAACCAGTGAATCAGCCGGTTTACAGAACCGGACCGGTTCAACACTCTGATTTAAAAAAAAATAAACAGAAAACAAGAAATAGAAGAGAAGAAAGGTTGGATGCTCGATTGTAAACTGGTAAATGGAATGGGAATATGGTTCGATTAAGCTGCAAAGAAGAAGCAGAGAACTCAGAGAAAAAAAATTAACAACACTGTTGTTATGTGAGGCGGCTGGTGTGTTGGGGAAGAAGCATATACTTTCTTACGCTGATGTTGAACCTATTAGTGGATATTTAGGGTTTAGGTTTGTGGTCTGATGAACTTATCAAAGATAGACCCAATTTTAATGTTTCATGGATATAATTGCTCAATATACTCCCGTATCAACAAAAATAACAAAGCAATGTTTTTTTTTCTTTTACAACTATTAACAATTATGTTTTTTTTTTTACAAACCAACAATTTTTTTTTATTAAGAATACCATTAATTTTTTTATGATAATTTATTTAATCTTGATATTTTATGACTGTTTTTTTTATTGAGAGGCTGATATTGTATGGCTTATAAAATGAAAATTAGATTGAGTATGACATTGTTTTTAAGTATGCAATTTATTTTGACACCGAAGCATCTGATTCAATTCGGTTTAATACATATACAAGAAAATTATATGACCGAGTCATACAACCGAGTTATTCAGATCAAACCGAGTTAGTCATGCAGTTCAACCAGTGGCCTAGTGGTTCGACCATTGACTCAGTGATCTGACGCCCTTGCCGAGTCGATGACCGGTCCGGTTTTTAAAACTATGGTTTCAACAATCATCCACTTGAAGTTAAAAAATTGACTCATAAAGTATCTTTCAAGATTGTGAAAAAGAAAATGTGTCTTATGACTTGAACCTTTGCATAACGAATAAGAATCAGATTTTATTAAAGTGACTCGTAGTCTTGAACTCTATTTATATCGTCAAAACACACAACATTTTTTTAGGTGTATTCTCAAAAATCATGTGCACTAAAGGCACTACACTTCAATCCTCGTTTAGTTGACGCTATAGAAATTTTGTCTAGAATTCCATAGGAAGAGGGCCCCATTTCCACATTCACAAAGGTGAGTCTATGTAGAGTACTCTTGTGTTAGTGTGTTAATTTATTGCCTACTGTTGAAAATGCATGCAATCACACACTCTTTCACATCTCACCCGTTAATTACGTATCAGACGGTTCATATCATACAATAATAAAATCAACCACAATTGATCACACAAATTTCGAATCGGACGGCTTAGACGAGTGACTGCATGACATAATTACTGCATCAAATCCAAATCCTAAATTTTGTTGTATGTTATTTTATTAAATATATAGTTCATTTTAAAAAAAGAATTAGTAAGAATAAATTTGTCCAAAAACAATGTCTGACTAAGAATAATTTTACTGCTGTAGTTGATTTGAATTTGCCTTATATAATATATAGATATCGTTATCACATCAATGCCTAACCACTTTATAAAAAATTCGATGGTTCCCCTAAAAAACACCAATGCTTAATTAATCAAACATCTTCTTCCATCATACCCCAATTCCCTTTGCTCAAGTTAGCCCTATAAACATTTACTTTTCCTTTTTCAATGTTATGAGAGGAATATAACAAGTAAAATGGAATGATTACAATGTGTAATGAGACTATTAATCATTAATTCACATATTATATGAGCATTTTTCAATATACTTAAAATGTAAAAAAAAAATAATTATATAAGCATACACCCTTTTATTTATAAAATATTTATCATGCTCAATTAAAAAGTATAAAAATAAGATTCACCAGAAAGAAAAAAATAAGAATGAATCATGGTTAGGAACATGTTCTTGTTGGATTGGGAAGATGGTGGGGAGGCGTGGCAGTGGTGCCGCTGTTTGTGGACATGGGAGGATACATTTTACTGATATGCGGTAGTGGCGTTTGGACCCGAGTGGGGTTACTCCGTTTGCGGTGTTTATGATATGTTGACATCACATGAGCATCCCCATTTACATCAAAACATTGAATTAATTTGGAATAAATAGGTCCCTCTCAAAGTCTCTATTTTTGCTTGGCGAATGCTTAAGGAACGATTACCTACAAAATCAAATTTGGCTATTCGTGGCATTATCTCTTCGGAAGCGCGTTTGTGTGTGGCTGGTTGTGGGCATGTCGAGGACACTACTCATTTGTTTCTGTCATATCCAACTTTCGGTGCTATTTGGCCGTTGGTGCGAGCGTGGCTTGGATTTGATGGGGCGGACTCACAGGTTATTTCAGATCACTTCTTGCATTTATTAATTGTACATGTGGTATGAAATCGTGGTGATCCCTTTTTCATCTGATATGGCTCTTGTGTGTTTGGGTGTTGTGGAACGAACGCAATAATAGGTTATTTAAGAACCAACAAAGCTCTATTCCACAACTGTTAGATAAAGTAAAATCATACACTTTGTGGTGGTTGAAAGCTAGTACGGGTACCTTTGTTTTTGGTACTCATTTGTGGTGGTCGAGCCCACTTATGTGTTTGGACATCGGCTAGCTTTTTTTTGTATTTTTGACAGACTTGTTGTATTTTTTGTGATTATTTTGGCACGTCTTATGCTGAAACGATTGAGTTGTCAGTGTTAATATAATTCATTTAGGCTTGTTCTGAATAAAAATGAAAATAAAGATTTCCTAAAAAAAAAAGAATGGAAATAAAGATATGGCAACGATTTTAGGAATACCCCTTTAAACTTTTGACTGATTCTGTCTCATTCAATTCACATCTCCGCGTAAACACTTTTCACTTGCACACTCATGTAACACCTTCTTCAAGTCACAACATTAATTTTCAATTTCTATATTCAATACAACCCATTTTATGGGACAAGACAAGACAAATAGTTTCTTATTTTTCTATTCAAACCAAACCGTTTCATTAATTAATTAATTTCTAAATAAATAATTCAAATGGTCACACCATTTTTTCTTCGATCTATCTCTTACGTATTTGAAAGTACTTATTAGAATCTTCATTCTTTACATGTATTCCAAAGTTTGTGCCTTATATAAGAGTTGTCAAGTGAACATTTTCCAAGACTTAAAATCAGTTGCTATCTTTGCTTATAGGAGAATCATAAAGAATCTTACTTTTCAATTTCATATACTCTAAAGGTGACCATTTCTTTTCATCACTTGTTATTAATTTGTTATTCATTTTCTAGTGAAATGCTTGATTTGACTCTTAGATGTTACATTGAATAATATATGATGATTTATAAACATTTCCTAAGTTTGTTGTTATAGTGTATATTATTATTAGTAGTGCTTCTTTATGTCAATTATTAAAATTATGCAACTTTTTTTCTTTGCTTTTTATTTTGCAGAAGAATGCAACTGATAACAATAAGACCAATGGATTATGAATCTAAAGAAGGAGATGTTACCTTAAGAACAATGAGTTTCAAGAGTGAAAGAAAAATAGATGAATTGTATAATCAAGAAAAGTTAGATGATGAGGTTGTTCATGAAGAATCTACGTGTTCAAAGAGGAGGAAAATTGGAAATCTGAAGCTGCAAACTACATTCTCATTCAAATATTTGGTTACAGATAACTCTGGTTCAAAAGAAGGTTTTATTGATGATGTTTTCAATAAACAAAGCCCTTCAATTTTGTTGCATAAACCAGAAATTTGGTTTTCACCAAAATCCATTGGAGAGCTTGATGTTGCTGCTATAAAGCTGCAAAAAGTTTACAAGAGTTATAGGACTAGAAGAAATTTGGCAGATTGTGCAGTTGTTTGTGAAGAACTATGGTTTGTTTCAATTTCAATATTTATGATTATGACATTTAATTTTAGACATGTTTTTAGTTCCTAAACAATTTTATTTCCTATTTTAGTATTTTTATCAATTTTTAGTTCATACTTTTTATAAAAACGAGTGTTTTTAATTTTCTTATGCTTTTAGTCGCTTGGAAGGAATTAAAAACACTCGTTTTAATAAAAAGTTAGAACTAAAATGATAAACAAATTTATAGATACCAAAATTTAAAGATACATAATTTTATAATGATTAAAAACATATTAATCCTTATTTTTTCGGGATAAGGAATTTTTTGTTAAATTATAGTCATTGATTATTGAAATTTAATAAACTTTTGTAAATAATTTTTTCTTAATTTCTTACAGGTGGAAGGCTTTAGACTATGCTGCACTTAGTAGGTGCTCTGTATCACATTTTGATTCAGTTAAAACAGAAACAGCTCTTTCAAAATGGGCTAGAGCTAGGACTATGGCTGCTAAGGTACTCTTTAATGTCAAAAGCTATAATCTTTGAATAAACTTTTGGATAATGGAAAATGTCTTTTTAATATTTCAATTACATAGCCACTGGTTTGATTTAAAACTTTATTATTTGCCTGAAATATAAATGATTTGATGTTAATTTGGCTTTACCAATTATATATTTGACTGGGACCATATAGAAGAATTCAAAGTTTTCATTCTCTTTCAACACAATTGCTTTTGTGAATTTGTTACTATCAATTAACTTTTTTTGTTTGTTGGCTGTTGGTAGGTGGGAAAAGGGTTGTGTAAAGATGACAAAGCACAAAAATTAGCTCTTAGACATTGGCTTGAAGCTGTAAGCTCATATGTCTAATTATTGACTTTGATTAAGATTTTTAAATTAACTTATTAGAAGTACAAATAAGCTGATTAAAACTAAGCAATGATTTTCTTGTATTTTGCAGATTGATCCACGACATCGATACGGACACAACTTACACTTGTACTATAATGTTTGGTTTCATAGCCAGAGCTCCCAACCTTTTTTCTACTGGTAAAATTAATAACAATGCGATTGTTAAAATAGACTTTCATAAAAAAAATGTGTTTCATTTGAGAAAACAAATATTTTTTATTTATGAAATTGCCACCTTATTCTTAAAATGTTACACGTTTACAAAGATTTGGAAATCGAATATATCGTTTTGTATAAATTTTTAGAAACATAAATTATATTGAAAATAATGTGGCAGCTTTGTAATTAAAAGTAAAAACATTTTCCAGTATCATAAATGTCTTAGCACACTTTTGATCATTGATTTCTTAATTTTTTTGCTAATTGATTTCATAATTGCATGTTGGTGACGCAAAGGTTGGATGTTGGAGATGGAAAAGAAGTAAATCTTGATAAGTGTACAAGATGTGAATTACAGAAGCAGTGTATAAAGTACCTTGGACCTGTAAGTTCTTTCACTTTCACCTCATGACATTGACAATGCCACATAACATATAATTGGACTTTATATTATAATTTTTCATATCATGATGGAAGTAGATCCATGTACATGTACTATATAATACTTGGTCAATTATAGAGTGCAAGTGGTGTATCTTAGGACTAATAAACTATCAATAAATCATTTGTGTTAGTGCGTTCAATGCACTAGACCATACTTTATGATTATGTTTTTTTTTGGCAAATAGTGATTTTATTTTTGTACTTTTCAATAGTTTGACTTAATTAATATATTGAGCAGCCACCAAAATATTCTCTATTAATTATAAGAGGTTCCACTTTTTTTATTGCTTATGCAGAAAGAAAGGGAAGTATATGAAGTTATTATAGAGGAAGGAAGGTTTGTTTATAGAAAAAGCAAGAACCTTGTACACACTTCTGAAGGATCTAAGTGGATTTTCGTTCTTAGCTCATCCAGAATTTTGTATGTTGGGGAGAAGAAGAAAGGTCAATTTCAACACTCAAGTTTCCTAGCTGGTGGTGCTACTATTGCATCTGGAAGATTGGTTGTCCAAAATGGTGTTCTTGATGTATGGTACTCGTTTTATACATAATTCATATTTATAATCTTAGGGACACCATAAAAATGCAACTATTTTTTATGAGAAATTGCTGTAGTCATTGAATTTGAACCAAGTGTTTCTCAGTTGGATTTGCTATAGTCGGAAGTTCATGCAATTAGTGCATTTGTGGTCCTTGGATCGAGACAAGACGATTCAGATTTTTAAAAACTCTAAAATATCGAGTTTTAAATCTAGACTGTCATATCTTGATCAAACGACCACTGATGTACTGATTGTATGAATATAGCAAAGGATTCCATTTCCATTTTATATGAACAAAAACCGTTTCTAATCACCAAAAGATAAATTTAAAAGGAAAAAGTTGAAAAGCATTTTACTTTCTTTATACGCAAAATTGATGTTCATTAATTTTTATTCAGGCTATATGGCCCTATAGTGGACATTACCGACCTACAAAGAAGAATTTCATGGAATTCATTGGCTTCTTGATGGAACACAATGTGGACTTGACAAATGTAAAGGTAAATTAATAACTTCCAAAGAAATTTTCCCTTTATAAATTTGGCTATTTTGGCTTTGATTTGAAATCACTAAGCATCCACATGTTTAAACTTATGTATAACCATTTCCTTATGTAGAAATATCCAATTGATGATGATGTCCCACCTTCAGAGCAAGTTGACAATGAGCTTCAATTTAAGTCCACAAGTACTACTAATGCAAATTCAAGTGACTCTGCCCAAAGGTGCATCCAAAATAATGTGGCAATTACACAACATAAAGATTGCAAGCCATTGTCAAGCAAATGGACCACTGGAGCTGGTCCTAGGATTGGTTGTGTGAGAGAGTACCCAACGACACTCCAAGCTAAGGCACTTCAACAACTCAATTTATCACCTAGAGTCAACAATGGAAAAATTGCTAACAAGACACCTATTCCCTCACCAAGACCTAGTCCAAAAATTCATTTGTCTCCTAGACTTGTGCACATGGGAATTCCAAGCCCTAGAGTGCATGTTACTTCAGCAAATTAAGATCTATTTAGTCCATGTTTAAATTGCCGGTGAATTTGGTAGAATTACGGTGTTGCAGACTTGTGCTTTAGAACTTAAACAAAATCACAGTACCACCGTAATTTTGCCAAACTCACGATCAATTCAAACATGTACTTATTATCATAAACTATTTTCTATATTCATTTTCTAATAATAGCATGTATTTTCATTTATACCTTAGTTTAGATTATAGGATGAAGATTACAACATAAGAGATCTAACCAATGATTCATTTTTTTCATTTAGTTCTTTTTCTCTTGACCAATTCTTTTGGTCATTTATTTTTTGGTCCCTTCATATGTTTATTACCCAATTGTATTTTGGGAGTTGGGTCAATATTCCACTCTTATTTGTCAAATAATATTTAAAAATGATTTTATAGTTTCTCATACCACTCTTTCTTAGTCATGAAGATTCCCTGCCACTGACTAGTCCTTGTGGCGTGGAGATGAGGCATCATGTCAAAATTGCCCAAAATTGGTCTCATATTCTACATACAGATAATGTGGACATACTAAGAGCAATCCATGCAATGTTCCCTGAGTATAATTTGTGATAGTAATGTATGTATACTATAAAGTCAAGGTTTGGATTGGTTTACCATAAGAAAAACAAAAAATATGAAGGAAAAAAAAAAGGTCATGATTGATTTGGGTGGAGAATATAAATGTTTTCTAGTCATGAGCCAAATTGACCAAATTCTATTGAGCTAGGCAATGGATCTAGAGGCTGTTTCTACCGTAAAGATTAAACAATTATTTTTGTTATGAATCAAAAGAGTAAGGAAGACATTAAGGAGAAGCCAGACATATCAACTAGGTTGGCACTACGTAGCTGCTCCTATCCTCTATCACCTGCTCTAAAATTTTATTAAAAAAATGGAAAATTATACAAGAGGGATACTAGGTCAAAACCATCGAAGCTTCTAATATTTCAATAGAAGACCTTCATTGAGTTGGAGGAGTAATTGCACCCTTAGACCGGGTTTTGTAGGGAACTCGAAAGAGTTTTTTTTTCTTCGCTTCTTAGTTAGGTAAGGTGTAAACTGTTTATTAGAATCCTCCGTCTCCGGAACCAATATACCATATGTGTATAATCAGATTAAGAAGATTCTTTTGTAATACTGGGCATATAGTAGGTTGTTGCACCTGCTATGTTTCAGGAACCGTCTTCCTCGGAAAAGAAATGGCAGTAGATACATCAAGAGATGCCGTAACATCCGATGTATTCAATGGCTGAACCGGCTCTAAAATAGGAGTATTTTCCTCTATGTGCTAAACAATTCCCAAAGTATTAATTTGATTGTTGTGTTTGAGGGATTGAGTTTCAATTTATGTTCTTTTTTCTTTCTTTTATGATGATATGAATGAAGTTGATGAATAAGATGAAATCCATAAGATTACTTCTTTTTTTTTATATTTTTTTTAATAAAAGTTAGTTTTTTTTAGGGAATTAATAAAAGTTAGTTAAAAAAAATGTAATTTGTGTATCCAGACTTGGCACATAAGTACTAGAACAATTCTGTAGACATTTTTTTTAACAAAGTTTGATGAAAAATGGCAAGGATGCAAACATTTTATAATTTATAGAACAGATTTATATAAAAAAAAAAAAAAAACTTATAACTAACTTGTTACGGAGATCCAACTTAAATATAATATGATATGATTTATTTGGCCAATATAACAATACTACAAACTTTACGTGAATTCATGTTCTTAAGGGAAAACCAACCAATCCAATCACGAGGATAATTGAAATATTGTGTTTTCGCCTATACAAATATAACATCCAAACATTTCGAATATTGTGATATCAATATAACTTTGTATCGAACTCGAGTCAAGTTTTTGAACTCAACCATGAGTTCGACCCAACCCAACCAATTTTCGATCCTATTTAAAGAGATAAAAAGATAAGTGTTAGACTCGGGGTAAAGAAAAGAACATGAATATGAGTTGAAAACATCAATTCAACAAAGGACCAGGGGCGGTTTTACCACCCGGCGAGCCTGGGCACATGTCCGGGCTCAACCCATACTTTCTTTGTATCACTACAAGAAATTTGACTTTTAGTGACAGCCAAATTCCGTCACTATAGGGCAAATGTCTGTAGCTAAATCCGTTTGTCATTGTCAAATGATTGTCATTGCGTGTTTTCCACGTTTACCTACGGACAAAACCATAGGTAATTCTAAGGATACCATATTAAAAACATTATGGACCTTTACCTACGGTTACGGCTGTTACTAAAACTTATCATTGTTTTATTTTATTTTTTATATTTTCTATTCTACTATAAATTCTAAAAATGAATAATTCATAAAATTACCGCTAAAATTAGTTTAATGAATATAATAAAATATTATAATCAATATCATTGGAATTTGAAATTGATTACTATAATCAATTTTTAGAATAAATTCTTGAAGTGACTTAATTAGAATAATTCTCCTTAACTATGAACTATTATACCATTCACTGAAACCAATACCCAATACTCACAGAAATCAAAATCTATATATAGTTCATTGCTCATTTAATTTATGTTAACAAAATTTGAATCACTATTCATAATAGCTTATTAGACAAAATGACATAGTATCAAGTTACAACTTAAAATCACTTCTACAATCACTTCATATCTAAAAAAACCCTTACAATTACTTGTACAACCGGGCATAATAAATCAGATTTTAACTTCTAATTTGTGGATCTTCAACAATAGCGGGTGCACCAAAGCTATCACCAACATCAACAAAAGTTGGAAGTCCACCCGTTGTCAAGCTCTGTCAATAAGCTAGTAAAATAATCTTATAAGCCCGTGAGAAAGAATTGTTACCAACAAGATCAACGATACATGGTTCAATGACTTGATGATATGTACACCGAGCGGGAGATATTCAAGTCACTTGATGATGTTGATATTGTTCGAACATTCACCGCAAAGAGGTCTCGGAAAGGGCATTTACCTCCTAATTTTATTTAGCACACTATTGGTATGTTATGTTCCATCTCTCTTATTTCAAATTGTACTTTTTATTGTCAAAATGACGAGCCACTTTTATTTCGACTTATGACTATATATATTATGTCATATGTGAATTTGCGGTCAAAATTTTGCCTAGACTCTACAAAATTCATGGGTCCGCTACCGCAAAGTACAACATTTTTTTGGTTTCACTTAGGTGACCTAATTTTTGGTGACATTAATATATTTTAGATAAGAGAATGATGGATGAATGAATAAAATAAATTATTTAATTGGAAGAATGATTAATTAAAAAAAAAATAGAAACAATGTTACCGATGTCACCAAAAGCTAATGTCACCCAAGTGCAGTCCAATCAATTTTCAATCATAACAGGAACATGAGTTGAAAACATCAATTCATCAAACGACAACATTCATGAGACAGGTCAACTCAAGAACAGAAACATTAGTTGAGAACATCCATTCATAAGAAAAATTAAACAAAAGCAAAGAAAAGTCTTCGTATCCGTTATGTTTGTTTCTTTTTTTCCTTTTTGTTCTTTTGGTCTTTTTCTTTTCACTAACATTTCAAATTTCAAAACTTCTTTCATATTCTTCTTTTTTCTTCTTCTACAAGAACACTTTCAAACTCATAACACATACTTCATCATCAGCTTCTACTTCTTGCTGTTGCCATTCTCACAATCTTCCATTTTTCTCTGCTAAAATAAATTCTTTACTCAAATGGGTGGTTCAGGAAGCTGGTTTAAATCACTTATAAGAAAGCAATCTACGAATAATCAAGTTCGTAAATATTTATTTGTTTATTTTATCTATCAAGCACCGACATGTCTGTCTGGTGTCCGACACATGAGTCACGACAGCTACACATGTAATTATATTTTATCAATTCATTTTCTCAAATTAGTATCATGTCCACGTGTCATGTTAGGTGTCACAGTTTTATATATGAAGCATGAATACCACGTAGACACCGATAATAATTTAAAATTAGTAACAAATGATTAAATATAATTACATGTGTACGTGGTGTGGTGTACGTGGACATGTGAGAATGTCCGATACCAAATATGTCTTTGATCTGAAGTAACAATGTTACATAGGTGTATTTTTGGTTTTGGTGATGTCTATTTATCATGTTTTGGTCCTAAACTTTTTTCAGGAGAAGGGAATTGATAAGAGTAAAAGAAAATGGAAGTTATGGAGAAATTCATCAGAAGTTATTGGATTTGGAACTTCTATGAAGAAGGGGCACAGTTTTGGTGCTTATGATAAATATTCTTATTCTTCGTTTGTGGTGAATGAAGAAGCTTTTGCTGCTGCAATGGCTGCTGTGGTAAGAACTCCACACAAAGATTTCTTGCTGATCAAGCAGGAATGGTCTGCCATCCGCATCCAGTCTGCTTTTCGAGGCTTCTTGGTAATTTCAAACCGTTTGCCTGATCATGATTCTGTTTGCTCTGTTTTGAAAATTGTTTCTCTCTTCAAAAGATTATTTTTCAAAGCTTCTTTTATTTAATTTTGTTATTAGAAGTTTCTAATCTTTAATTATTTAGTACATGTTTGGATTTGAGGTGAGTTTGGCAGAATCACAGAGTGCGACTGTGATTTTGACAAAAGCTACACTTTAAAGCTTCAACAAAATTAGTATGTCATTGAATTTAAATCAAAGTATGAACTTTTGTAGAAGAATTACAAATAGGTTTATTTGGTATTTTCAATAATTTGAATTGAGGTAAATACTGGTGAAGCTTCAATGTGCAAGTACAAAATAAGCTTTTGCTATGTGTTAAAAAATTCGCTTTCGATTGATATTTTGGTATGGCTGGTTATTGTACTTGAATATAATTTAGAAGAGTATTGTCTCATGATAGGATTCGGATATAAGACATTGACTTGCAAATTGTTTTGCATTAGCAACGTGTAAGGTTTTGAATCGCATTGCGGCTGCATCAAGTAATGTGTAACGTTTTGAATCGAATTGCGGCTGCATCTAGTAATGTGTAAGGTTTTGAATCAAATTGGTTTGCATTAGTAATGTGTATGCTTTTGAATCGCACTGCGGCTGCATCTAGATCCTTAGTATTGCTGGAAATTGCGGCCTAATACAACTGATGAGGCCACAATTGCTGGTTGCAAAAACAACAAAAACTTTAACGTTACGACTACAGTTTCGATCGGTCACTAACTTCTTCTAAAGCGTGCTTATGCTATTTATGTTGCAGGCAAGAAGAGCTTTAAGGGCTTTGAGGGCATTGGTGAGGCTGCAAGCTATATTTCGCGGCCGGTTAGTGAGAAAACAAGCAGCTGTCACTCTAAGGTGCATGCAGGCTCTTGTGCGAGTTCAAGAACGCGTCAAGGCAAAGAATGTCAGGAATTCTCCAGAAAAAAAATCTAAGCAGGGAATATTATACGAGCAACATAATCAAGTTAATCCTATTAAACAAGCTGAGGTATCATAATATCTATTATAACATTTAAGATTTTGATGCTTATAGTTAAGTTGATAACAAGATGTTAACAATGTAGCAAAATTTGCTTTGTTATTGTCAGCAAGGGTGGTGTGACATACCAGGAACTGTGGAAGAAGTTAAAGCAAAACTAAAAATGAGGCAAGAAGGAGCAATTAAGAGAGATAGAACAATGTCATATTCCAACTCCACCCTGGTAATTGAGTTAAGATTTGAGATGATATAATATATTTATGATGAGTCTTACTGTGTAAATATGGTTTCGGTTTCGGCGGAGGCACAATTGATTTTAGAGGCGTAGGATTGATTTTCACATGTTTGGATGTTTTTGAGTAGAATTGACTTTGCTTCTAAAAGTGATTCTAACTTGAAGTTGGAATTTTAAAATTTGGTCTCTAGTCTCTACAATTGATCATTGGCTGCAAATTTATTGTTCAACTACCTTTTACTCGAATGAATCCAAACGTAAATTACTTTACATTCCACTCACTTTTAGTAAGAATCGGTTTTACTAAACCAAGTCATTCAAAACAATCAATTTTTGTCACCACAAAATCAGATATACACTTAGAAGTAAATAGTGAATTGATTTCCAAAATATATGTGCTTTAATAAACTTTGCTTGTTTTCAGCGATCAACAGCGAGTTCTAGTCCAAGCTCAAGAGGTTCTAAGCCATTGACTCCTCTCAACCACCGCAGCTTAGACGGTAAGAGCATGTTAGAACGCTGGATTGCAGCTAAGCCATGGGAGAGCAGGTTAATGGGAGACATCTATTTGGACTCACCCGGCATGACTCCATTGTCCAGGAAGAGTGAGAATGTTGAACTCTCCTTCAACTCATATCAACAACATGGCTTAGTAAAAGCAAGAAAAAATGGTGTAACAACTAGGGTTTCATCCAAATCTCTTACAACAAGCCAATCAACTCCGTCGTCTTCGGCTATAAGCTCCGAATGCATGTATGATGATAGCCCTTTATCAATTTCATCCACATCTGAATCACCAGCCAGGGTGGAAGATGCAAAGGAAAGGGAAACAGGGAAACCGACCTACACTAATTTGACAGCGTCAACCAAAGCTAAGCTGAAAGCGTGTAGACATTCGTCTCCCAATTTGAAGAGACTCTTTATGGATGATGATTGTCTGTCTCGTAGCGCGCGAACAAACGTTCTAAGCGCAGATACTAGAAGCATTTCTGGTTCCTATTCTTCGGCTAATATATGGAAGGATCTTTATGCAACTCCTTTAAGGACAAGTTATCAAAATCGATTTACAATGGGACATAAGTAGTGACCATGACCAATGAGTCCAACATCTTGTTGTCCATTGTCACTTTAGTCAGAAGAATGTGTGTTCAAGTTCATAGATAATAGATGATTGATACTGTTGATAACCTAAGTTGTTTGCATCTATAACCCTTTGCACTCTGCAGCACTGCACATGATGCAGTCGTTGAAGAGCCGTTAGATTCAAGTCCAATGTTGGATCTAACAGTTTTGTAGCGATTGCATCATTTGCAACCTTGTTGAGGGTCTGAGGTTAAGTGTGAAGATGAAATAGCAAACGTTGAATTTGTACGGTGTTTTTACGCCAATTTATAACTACTAGTCCCTTCAATTGTATTTTTTTAGTATGTTGATGTTCATTCTTTCGGCTACTCTATTCATTAATAGCTATGTGTTGTACTATATAAAAAAACTGACTATGAAATGTGAGTTTGAAGATGAGATAGCACATCAGTTTCATTCACATTTTGTTTTAATTCACCAATTCACATTTGATGGAAATTTAAATCCCAGAGTACCATTCTAGCATCCTTTCAAGTACTAACAATTTATTTCTTGTATAGATAGATCAATAATTTAAAACATCATTTCATATTTGTTGCCTGCTCTTGATAATAAAAAAAAACTTAAAACAATGTAGATCTTCAGCTGTTTGTTCATAAGGTATAAAATACAACTTGTAACACTTCCAATCATGTATGGAATTCTTGACCAGCAATGGAGCAATTCAGAAAGGACTAAAATCAGATAATTAATCAAAATTAAAATATAAAGTAGGACATGAGTAAATCAATATGTTCGGAGTCCCACATTTCTCATATAAAGTTGGACCCTGTTTTATGCGTTTGGTC
>Ga0315915_1005649_pt1 | contig 15530 bp, 6 predicted proteins | sample MpolbnodulesMG_FD_207738 | JGI IMG/M metagenome (GOLD analysis project Ga0315915, IMG submission 207738) | Medicago polymorpha root nodule microbial communities from Los Angeles, California, United States - branched nodules | ecosystem: Host-associated > Plants > Roots > Nodule | place: USA... | reverse complement strand
TTCTGTTCTTTACTTTATCCGCTGCACATAGACTCTGAACTCACTCAGACTCTGAACTACTTCAGACTCTGAACTTGAGAACAGTTCTCTAGAACGTAAAAGAAGAAGTTTCCAAAAACACAATTCAACCCCCCCTTCTTGTGGTTTTTCTCACCTTCATAGGTTAAGATCAACCATAAAAGTAAGATTGACAACATATTTTCACTCAAAATCTTAAGAAATTAGTTATATGAATTAACTTACTTTTATCTCTCTCACCATCTACTCTTGCATCTAATTTGTAACTTTAACTCATCACATATGACACATTAACATCTCACTCTTAAGTGTGAGATTCGATGCCCCTGTGATTTGGTGACATAGCCAAATAAGGCAAGACTAAGTCACAACATGGTAAAAATGTTAGGTTGATGGTGATTTCTTTGAAAGAGGTTTATGTTCCTTTCTTTTATGAGAATAAGGAGAATAAGGTAGAAAAAGAAAGATGAGAAAAAAATTAACATGAGATAAATGGTAAAGGAAAAAAAAAAGGAGTGTGTGCTTTAATCGTGAAAGTATTTGGATTATGAAATATAGTGAGTTGATGTTAATTTTGCGAGTTTGTTGAAATATTTAGAGATTTTTGGATAATTATTTTATCAAAAATTTAGACTCAATTAAAAAAAGTGTCAAATCATTTTAAAGTTTCTAATAAGCAGATGTTTCGTCAACTCAATAGAACACGTCTGCATTTTTCCGTTGTCAGATTCCACCAAAAACCAAAGTCAAAGAATTTCAAACATTGAAGGTTGAATAACAAAATAAGTCAATAACTAAAATTTAAGATACAAAAAATAAACAAATGACATTGAAACACTGACAAAACAATTCATCATAATTTTGGGACTTCATAGGGATCATACAGTGAGTTTAATCACCAGGTTAGACCAAGAGAAACCACACAAATGAGATTGATGTAAAATGTTCACCCAAAACCTTAAGGTATCATGTATGACAACCATCTCACTTATATGTTTTTCAAAATCTACTCTTTCATCGAATATAGAACTTTAACTTATACTTGATACATTAACATCTCTTAATCAAGTGTGCAATTCTCCGCCTCTGTAATTATGTGACAAGGTCATAATTTTGGGACTTCCTAGGAGCTTGATGGTGGTTTCATAGAGGAAGGTTTATGTTCCTTTCTTTTATAAGACAAAAGAAATCAAATTAGAAGAAAAAAAATATGAAAAAAGAATTGGAACATGAGAGAAGATAATGGAAAAAATTATTGCGTGTTGTGTTCCTGAGAGTGTAGGAAATAGTATGAGTTGTCGGTAATATTATGAGTTTCTTGAAAGAGTTGGAGATTTTTGAGTCATTATTATTTTACCCCAAAAATAGACTTTATTAAAAAAACGTCACAAAATTTAAAATTTCTAATAAACATGTATTTTATCAACTCAACATAACACGTATAAAATTTCCCATTTTCACTTTCCGTCAATAGGTCAATAGTGAATGAATTTCAAATAATATAGGTTGAATGAAAAAATTCCCATGAAAGAGAATGACATAACAAAACTAAATTTAAAGATGAAAAGTAAACAAATTACATCCAAAAGCTAAAAAAACATAGTTCATCATAATGTTGTGACTTTCGGAGGATCCTGCATTGAATTTGATCATCACAGTAGTGTAAGAGAATCTGCACAAGTGTGTTTGACACTACATTTTCACCCTAATCCTTAAAGCATTAGTATATGAGTCTTATCACGAAAATGTTATAATGTGAAACTTTAACTCACACTTGACACATTAATATCTCTCTCTCAATTGTGAGATTCTCCACATCCGGGATACACCACCGAGAACCGCTTCTACTTCCCAGCAAAGTCGAATTGAACTATGATATCATCGTTGAACCTCATAGGGGAGCCAACAATGGATAGAAAACAACCACACAAATGAAAATAATAATACATGTTCATTCAATATTTAAAGTATGAGAAAATTCTAACCCATACTTGGCAAGGGTATCTAAACAAGTATAAGTTATTTGATGACAATATATTATTATTATTATATAACTTATTGGTAGTTGTTATACCGTGCGACCACGGGTCTAGTTGCTATAATAATTATCTTGGTGTGAGTATGAGTTTCTTTTGTCTAGTAGTTTAGTGGTTGAATCTCACATTATTTTATATGTGAAGAAGTGGGTGTCCGCGTGGTGTGAGTATGAGTTATTATTGCTATAACAAATACCACCTAGGCTCCCCTTACAAAAAAAAACAAAACAAACAACCAAGTGATTATTTTAAAAAAAAACCTCCTACGGTTTTTTAGTAATTTTGTGCACTAGAGATGGGTTTTAGTGGTAGCTTCTAACCTAATAATAAGTTTTTCAATGTAATAGAATTGAAAAACCTAATTTGAGTTTTTACACTAATCAAACTCTTGCAGCCTCTCACCTCTTCCGTCCCACACCTCTCCCTCTGATCAGAACGTAACGAGTTGCACCTAATTTGATAGAAGCAGATTTTTTGAGAAGCAAGCTATCTGATTTTATTTATTCGTAAGTTTGGTTAATTTTAATTCTTTCTTTCTCTTTTACAAAAAGAGATTCAATAGTGTTCACCCCTTCCTCTTTATAACTTAAATCACGATTCTTTTGGGTAGCTAAATTGTTCTTTCTTGAAATATTTGTTAGATCGCAGTTGATGATTCTTTTTCTATTATTTATGGTTGCAGACGAAGACACTGTAGAGGAGACTCAAGAAGGCATGGCTTGTAGACCTAAAGGTTGGTATGAAAAAACATGATGACTTTCAGTGTTCTTTTTATCTGCTGATGTGTAGTGTTTATTTGTTTGTCATTGTTTCACGTTGCAAAACTTATTTGATCCTCAAATGGTATTTTGTCCAAGAGAGCCGCTTGAAAGGTGATCCTCAAAATTTGTTTTATTCTCTATTTATTTATTTTTCTATTTTTTTGCCTTTTTAATGCCTAGAACTGGAAAATATCTTTGAACAATAGCTTATAATCATGTGGCGGTGGATCCGAAGATTTAACTCACCACTTTTATAACATCTGTACTTTCCATGTTTTTTCTTTTCAATCATTGTTATATCTATTTGGCATTCTTGAGATTGATAGACTGATATTTATTATTTGTACTACTGACTAACTCTGATAATTATAACACTAGTACTTTCCAGATATCTGTTTTTGAAATTTAGTTCTAATTAACTAAAATTTTGTTGTTTGGTTGATTAATGAGAACATTCATAAATTATTGCAACCTTATAGATTTGATGCAGGCCAATCCGGGAGGGTAAATGTTCTAAAAGGTATAGATTTAGGAGTAAGGGGCCAGGTGAAATGTGATTCTAGCAGCAAGCATATCTCTGTTTTGTTATAAATTTCATCGAAATCACGACAATTAGTAATTTAAAGCTTCACTTGCAATATTAATGAGCAACTGTTTTGAATTGGAATTTATCTAACTCAAGATTTTGTTTTACTTCACTTAGTCTAGTTAATTTCTGTTAATTTATTCAAATATTTTTACCTTTACCTCTTGACAAAAGTATTTTAGCACACTATTGACATTTGATAAAATACTTAAAATGGATGAAAACTGTATAGATTTTGATTCCACTTGGATCATATGCTCTTTAAACAGTAATTTGATTAGTTTTCTTCAGCGACTGTTAATTATCCCTTTCGAGCTGGTTTCTGGAATCAAGGGAGCTGTTATCAAAGCTCTCGTTGTTGAACATGTAATTCTGAAATTCAGAAAGAGTTTTGCTTAGGAAGTCTACATCATGAGGTTTGTTGTTTTAAATTCTATCTTTTTTTACTATCTGAAGTCAATCTACTTGTTTATTGAGACAGTGAATTTACATGTTAGGACTGTTAACCATGTAAAACAGTATGCTACTCTGAACCACTACTTCAACCTCAAGAAATACTGAATTTCACATCAAAATGGTCGATGTTGACAATAACTTTACCGTTGCTTTCAGGAAAGGGACGAGACATTCAGTTACAAAGGTATATGGAAATCTCCTACTAGAGCTATTAATGATATTGTAGAAAATTATTCTCACATATATAAATGTTGTTGCTTGATTTACTGCCTCAAAAGTTTATGGTCTCGAATTATAGTTTCAAATCCTTCATAAGGCTATCTAAAGCTGCAGAATTCTTTTAAAAGTTATGCATTCCTTGAGCCCGATAGTTTCAAATCCTTCAGAAGGCTATCTAAAGCCTTGCTATGATTGTTTCTATCTAATGCTTCAATATATCTTTGTTTTCTTATTTCAAACTATATTTTGAATGAGTGATTAATGTCTTCACCTTTAATGAATTCAAAGAGACACTTTTCAACCTCATCCCACTTTCCTTTAAGTATCATGTCCTAAAAATGCTTGTAGTTGAAGTACAATCCACTTTCATACTCAACTGTGTGCTATATTTGCCTTAAACCTTCTTGATAAAAAAAACTGTCAAACTAAGAACAAATGCTCTTTGGAGATGTTAAACATCTTGATAACAATACTTTCTCTCCAAGTATTAAAGTATATGCCATAACCAATATCAAAAGTATACTATTTGAAACTCGCTACATTATCTAATAATACACTTTTGATAATTGTTAGTAAAATATACTTTAGTAGTAGGCAAGTAATTGTTATCAAGACTTGCAACCTCTCCAAAGAGCGTGTGTTCTCAATGTTATAGGTTTTTATGAGGAAGGTTTAAGAGAAGCATCACACACGTTTGAACGTGAAAGTGTGTTGTACTTCAACTAAAAAGATTTCGACGACGTGATACTTAAAGACAAGTGGGATGAGGTTGAGAAGTATCTTTCTGGATTTACAAAAGTTAAAGACAATGATATAAAGTGTATTTTGAAATATGAAAACAAAAATATCTTGAAGCATTAGACGAAACAATCATTGCAAAACTTTATATATCCTCATCAATATCAGAATGTTTTGGTTCAAGGAAGTATTTAATTAATTTTCTCAATTTTTGGTAGATAGCAGTAACGGAAACATGAATCACTCTAACATATGAAGATGATGATAACTATTATTTGTATTGTTAACAATTAGGACAAAGACCGACGATTATAGCACTGTATTACTTTCCATATATATAATTTTCATAGTTAGTTATAATTAAGTAAAATTTGGTCGTTGATTGATTAATGAGCAGTCGCGTTGCCAGGACTCTAGGTTAGGGGGTTCAACCTTTTGAACTTTAATCAATAATTATAATATATATAAAAATAATGATTATGCTAACAAGTTTTAAAAATTGTTAAGAAAATTAAAAGTAGCAGTTTAAAAATAAATTGAAATTTTTGGTAAATTTTACGTACGGTCTACCGATATACAAAGAAATTTTAAGTTATTTAAAAGTTTACCTTAAATTAATTACAAAAAACTATTATATTCCCTCTAATCCTTGTTACAAGAAAAAAACATCAATATCAATGAACCTATTAATTCAAATACTAGCAAACACTACTCCACTCACGCTGGAATAATAATGTATGCATGGGGATTAAGCTAGCTAGCAACTCATATGTTCTATTTCTCATACATTTTAAATTCAAATACTAGAAAACACTAATCCGGTTGGAAAAATAGACACATGTACATCAGGTTAAGCAGTAAAATAGTTGCGGTGCGGTAGGTTTTGTAACGCGAGTTTGACTAAATTTGGGTGCAAAGTGAAATAGTGAGGGGATTCAAAATGATAAAACTACATGCTTATTGGTTCAAATTTATAAAATTCAGGGGATGCAGTTGCAACCCCTCAAGTGTACGTGGCTCCGCCACTAGATTTTGGAATCTAATTTGAGAATAGGAATATTATACATATCATGGATCAACTAGATTGTGAACTTGGTAGAGTAAGTACTTTTTTGCTTATATATGTGACCAGTGGCGGAGCCATGTACACTTGAGGGGTTGCAACTGCATCCCCTGGGTTTTATAAATTTGAACCAATAAGCATCTAGTTTTATCATTTTGAATCCTCACTATTTCACTTTCCACCCAAATTTAATCAAACTCGCGTTACCAAACCTACCGCATCGCAACTGTTTTACTGCTTTAACATGTTGTACATGTGTCTATATTTCCAATTGGAATAGTGTTTGCTAGTATTTGAATTTAAAATGTTTGAGAAGTATAACATATGAGTTGCTGGCTAGCTTAATCCCCATGCATCCATTATTATTCCACAGTAAGTGGAGTAGTGTTGCTAGAATTTGAATTAATAGGTTCATTGATTTTGATGTTTTTTCTTGTAACAAGGATTTGAGGGAATATAATAGTTTTTTTTTTGTAATTAATTCAAGGTAAATATTTAAATAACTTGAAATTTCTGTGTATCGGTAGACCGTACGTAAAATTTACCAAAAATTTGAATTTATTTTTAAATAACAATAAATATAAAATATAATATAACATTGAATGGTTGGATGTTTACCATAATTTATTTGTCATGCATGTTTAAATTATATAATATAACTTATCCATTAATAAAATTAGAAGTATATGTTTCAAAATGATGAAATATTTACTCAACAATTTCATAACATGAAATCACATAGAAGACAATTGTAGAGTATGTACATAAATTTTTAAATATATATTATCTTTAGGATGAGAAAGTGTTCTTTGAAGAAGGTAAACTAGCCCGCCTAAATTGGCTCTTAGGGCTTTGATTAAAGAATTAAATTAGAAATATTATGTTGGAATGTGGTGAAAAGGCTCTAAGGACACTTTTTAAATGTCTAAAACTTGTTGTTTCCAATGAAAAACTTCTAATTCAATTTTATTAACAATTTTTAAAACTTGTTAGCATAATCTTTATTTTTATATATATTATATTATTGATTAAAGTTCAAAAGGTTGAACCCCCTAACCTAGGGTGCTGGTAACGCACTGGCATGTGACCGGAGGGAGTATGTACTCGTAACCTTGAATCCAACAATGTCCGTAGGAAAATCTCCCTTGCAACAATCCAGATGATTTAGGTCAACTTGATAATGTGTTTTTCTGGTTGAACTGCTTGGATTGCCTATTTTTTGTTTATTGTATATTTTCCTTCCGGTTATATACTTATTTCTGATCTTTTCTTTCTTACTATGGTTATGGGAATTGGGTTGCTTGTTCTGTGTTCAAACATATGATTTGTACATTTCTGAAATATGACTTTTAAAACTAATTCAGGATCCTAGCCAAATATAAATTGTTGTGCTTCAGGATATTTAGAATTCTTAAATATGGGATTGCCTTTGGTCTATAATGGTACGGTTGCTATTGATTTCAGTATTATCCTCCTTGAAGGTGCCAAACTATGGAGCATAAGTGCATATAAAGACATACTTTTTATTGTACTTTTTGTCTATTCCTGTGTGAAATCGTGAAAACGAATATATCCATTTAAGAGGTTGACAATTTCCCAACGAACATGTTTTTTCATATGCACCAGTTAGATATCAAACCACAACTTTCATTGTAGAAGCTTACAATGTGACACACCAAATGGATAGAAAATCAGCTTTCTACAAAAATCAAAGGAACATCATCACAAATCTGATACTGTCAATTAATTGATGTTAGTACCTGATTGGTCTTTCATTATGTGCTTTACAATTGAAATATCATTTTGTTTCCACAAAGCGTCTTAATTATTTTATATATTTGGTATTTACCAGGTGCCTCGATTTGATTATGGGCCTTGAACAGTAAGCATTGATTGAGTTTGTATGGAATGGACAAACCTTTGAGATTAATAAGATGAGGTAGGCTTAGAAGACGAGGTACAAACATTTTAGTTTTTCATTTTGATAGTTTCAAGAGTTTGGATGAGATTTTTGAATGGGAGTATCTATGTATTTTTAACTAAAAAGTCCCACAAAATTCACTCCACCAAATATTCAGTAAATTTTTTCATACAAAAAAGACATTTTACAAGTTGTAAGACATTTTAAACGTCGAAAGCTTCAAGAAAAACAGGTGTCTTGTTCAGGAAATTGTGTCTTTTGTTGGAATCAAGAAGAGGATAAATGGCATGTGTTTTTTTGACAGACTGTGAGCAGAGTTTTTTAGAATGCAGCAAGTCTTATGTTGTTAATTCAACACCGGCTGCATCGGTTTCAGACAGTGGAGCATGTGATTTTTTATGTGTGCTCGACAGAAGATGTAGCTACAGTTGTCAAACCATGATGCTGATTTGAAGCATTTGGCAGAACCGAAACACTCGTTTGTCCACGAGATTTGAAGCTTGGTGCATAGGTTTTGGCAAGAGTGGAAAGTGGCGCATGCTCAGGTAAGCAGAGAAATTATACAGAACACTATATAATAGGGGACGACAAAACGCCTATTGAGTATGTGTGCAACCTTGATGCGAGTTTCGATAAGCAGATGGGACCTTCAGACTTTGGTGGCAATAACAATTAATGATAGTGTTTAAAGCAACAATAGTTGGACATATACTATTATAATCAATGGCCTTTGTTTATAGGGCTTGTTTGTTGTAGCTATGTCCTCGGTGTCAAAAATTGAAGAGAATGGTTGCATTCCTATTGCTGTAAGTTATGAAACAATTGTCCATTTTCACTTTGAAAATGATGAGAATTACTGTGCAAAAATACTTCTACATGAAATGCTTGCTGGAATGCACATTGCATTCTATTGTATGAACTTCTACATGTCAAACAAAATACTAAATAGTTAATTCAATTTGTTAGAATGCACAATGCATTCTATTGTATTCTCATGATTCTAGTAATTTTTACAGTTGTATAAACTATTTCTCTAGTACTTAATTATTTGTTTGTTAGTTTAATGATGTAATAACAGTGCACTAGTTCGATGTTTCAAATTACTAGCTCTTTATTTTTTTTAATACTGATTTTAGGAACTTTTTTTTTAAGGTTGATTTATAAGTAAGTGTCATGTAATTCACATGTCTCATTATTAATAAATAAAAAGTATTCATGTCTTACGAAAGTTCTTTGATCACATAAAATAAAAGGACTAACAAAACTAAAGACATGGTCCTCTAAAAGAAAAAACTGAAGACATAATAAACAAATAAATTAAAGTTAGCACCCATTCTCATTTCCAAAATGAAACAGCAAATTAGATCAAATTAGTAGGAAAAAAATCAGGTACAATAACAATTCCCACGACTTGACTCTTCTACGATCACTTTATTCAATTGCATATTAAGCATATTCAGCGTTAATACCACAACCAATAAATATTCATACACACAAAAGATAACTTTCCGTTCACCGAAGTTCCTCCCCATCTTTTATATACCGTCGTTTTCATTGTTCCGCTTTGGTTTTTCTTCTTCGATTTCCTCTTTTCCTTTTCGTTTCTCAAGCAAACTACACTCTCAATCTCGGTTTGTTCCCATTAATGTTGATAATGTTGTTACTTCATTCAATCGCAAGCTCCGCACGAATCCCACCCCATCCATTTTCGAATTTGATATTTTGTAACTTCCCTTGTTAAGTTCAAACATTACGCTACTGCTGTTTCCCTTTCTCACCAATTGCAATTCAATGGAGTTACTCCATATATTGTTACTTCGACTACATTTTGATCAATAGTTATTGTCATATTGGTCAAATGACTTTTTCCTTTTCTATATTGGGAAAGATTTTCAAGATGGGTTATCATACCCGGATACCATAACCTTCACGACCATGTGATAGCACATGGATTTAACTTGAACCAAGTTAGCTAGGCAACATTGATCAATGGGTTGTTTAAAATGGGGGAAACAAGAGCAGCCTTGCAAATATTTAGAAAAATTAAGGGGAAATTGGTCAAGACTGATACGGTAATGCACAACACGATCATTGTGGGTTCATTGAGGTATTTGTGCCATACAAGACCTGATATTGCATATGGTGTAGGTTTGATCAACATGTACATTGTGAAACCTACCACCTCACATCTAGTCGAAGCAAAGAGGATTCTGAGATATGTGAAGGGTACTAGCAGTTATGGTATCCAGTACTCTAAGACTCAGAGTGATGAACTAGTAGGTTACTCAGACTCTGATTGGAGTGGAGATAAAGATGACAGAAAAAGCACTACTGCTTATGTGTTCATGATTGGAAATGCAGCTTTTTCCTGGAGTTCTAAGAAGGAATCAGTGGTTGTACTATCTTCTTGTGAAGCAGAGTACATTGCAGCTTCCATGACAGCATGTCAAGCTCAATGGATCAACATGTTACTGATGGAATTGCAATTGGTGAAGGATGAGAAGATGGAGCTCATAATTGATAGCAAATCTGCTATAGACTTGGCAAAACATCCAGTAGCACATGGCAGGAGTAAGCATATAGAAACCAAATTCCATTTTCTAAGAGACCAGGTGAACAATGGAAAGTTGGAGGTAAAGCACTACAAAACAGATGAGCAGATAGCAGACCTACTCACAAAGCCATTGAAGCAAAGCAGCTTTGATTACTTGAAGAAGAAGTTAGGAATGGCTGAAGCATCTAACTAAATGAATTAAGGAGGTGTATTGGTTTAGTAATTCAGTTTAGTTAGAATTAGTCTTATCTTTGTTTAGTAGTTTGTTTAGAAACTTGCACTTGAAGTAACTAACTCATGTTACTTGCATGTGAAGTAATAAGTTTGTTAGGAGTTTGTTTCAATTTTGTTACATCACTTGATGTATATATACTTCATCACTCTTGTAAATAATTAGTTCAATTCATTCAATAAAATTACACAAGTCTTTTATTCATCTCTCTCTCTCTCTCTCTCAAAAAACCATAGAAACCCTAGAAACCCAATTCCATCTTCTTCAATTGAACACGGTTTTAAGTGTTGGTTTCATTCAATCTTTATACGTTGTTCCATCAAATTGGTATAGCAGAGCCTGGTTCGTTCACTGTTGTTAGAGAATTCGTGAAGAATGGCAACTCATAACAACAATATTCCTGCGCATCTACCAGTCTTTGAAGGCAAGAACTTTGATTAATGGATCGTGAAGATGAAGGTGATCTTCAGGTTCCAGGATGTAGTTGAAGTTGTGATTGAAGGCATACCAGCACTAGCAGCGAATGCAACTGATGTACAACAAACAGCACACAAAGATTTGAAGAAGAAAGATGGTTAAGATATGTTCTTGATGCATCAGAGTGTAAGCAATGGGATCTTTCAGAAGATCATGCATTATGAAAGTGCAAAGGAGACATGGGATGTACTGGAGAAATTGTATGCTGGGGATACACTGGAGAAATTGTATGCTGGGGATGGTAAACTGAAGAAAGTGAGGCTTCAAGCTTGAGAAGACAGTATGAAGTATTGACAATGGAAGAAGATGAAATAGTTAGTCAATACTTTGATAAAGTAATCAATCTTACAAATCAGATGACAAGGAATGGTGAAACTGTCACTGATGTAATAAAGGTTGAAAAGGTTCTCAGAACCTTCACATCAAGATTTGATCACATTGTGGTGGCTTTGGAAGAATCTAAGGATTTAGATTCTATGAAGATAGAAGAACTGCAAGCAGGTTCTTCTATCAAGGTTAGAGGGCTTATTTGATGAAGGTTTCTCTCCTTAGACAGTGGAATACTAATGGTCATTGTTTAGAGGGCTTATTTGACAAAGTTGTAGCCCTACTTTCAAATATGGAAGACAACGGCTGCATTCCTGATGTTGTAACCTATCAAACAATTATTTGTGTTCTCTTTGAAAATGATGAAAATTCTAAGGCAAAGAAACTTTTATGTGAAATGATTTCTTGAGGTCTAGTGTAAGAAAATACTGCTAAGATAATTTCTTGTTACATATTAGATTATTTTGAATTTGGATAAGAATGATCTAATCGTCCCAGTGAGCATAGTTCAGTTAGCAGGGACATGGTTCGAATCCCGGACACCCCACTTATTCACCTTGAAAAAGGTGAATTCTAGCCACTAGACTACTTGACAAAAAAAAAAAACAATGATCTAATCTTTATTATTTGTTTATAATTTTATTGATGGCTACATACACAAAGGATGATGGACCACACCATGAGCTTACTCATCACTTTAGTTTTAGTGAAAAGTCATGTGCCATGTTCATTTAGATAATTTCTTCGTATAGATGTATGTTGTTTTGCCACTTTTATGTGAAATGTTTTTTGAATTAAAGATAAGGTGTCTTAGAAATGTAAACTGAAGCAAAATGGATAATTTTTCTAAATCCCGCTAGTGGCTTGGTGGTAAAAAGCATAAGTGTTGCCATATGTTACTGGGTTATATTGGAAAAGGAGAAGATTATAGTGAAAACTTTGTGAGGAATTTAGAAGGAGAGAATATTTGAGAGAGCTATTTCTATTACTTGGAGAGGATACTTTGATTCTTGTTTTCTTGCTTGATTTACAAATGACAAGCTCTCCCCTTTTTATAGGCTCTAAGGGAGAGTTCTAGACACATCCTAGGATAACTTTCTACATACTTTAAGAGTCTGTTCTACACACTTCAAGAGAGAGTTTCACACTTCTCTCAACTACATGATATTTCTTCAAACTACCAATTTAATTCTAGATGACTCTAGAACTTTCTATGGGCTACACCAAATATTAGATAACTGGGCCTAGCACTTGATTAGTCCAATGGACCAAATCAAGTTTATTATCCAACACCCTCCCTTAAACATGATATGTCATCCTTTAACATGAGAGCCACAAAGTCTTCTTTTCTTTTCACTTTGTGTCCCAATGGTGCTTTGGTGTATGCCTATTCTTCTTCGAGGACTCCAAACAAAAAGGAACACTTCACGTCTATCCGATAAATTCTTAGCTTGTGTTGAGATGTTAGATAAATTATGTGCTTTATAATATCCAGGTGAGCGACTTGAGATAAACACCTTATCATAATTAACCTTTTTGATGTAGCCTTTTGCATCAATCTTGCCTTGTGTCCTTTAAATTTTCTTTTGACATTCTTCTTTGTCTTGTTCATCCACTTTCCATTGATAGCCTTATGATCTTTTGGAATTGAGATGTTGTACCTCATATTATCCTTCTTAATGCCTTGAACTTCTTTGTCTGTTGGATTTCTCCATCTTTTCTTTTTCGCAGCTTCTTCAAAATTCACTGGTTCATTACTTGCAGAAAGACATGATAGTGTGGGATTATCCATTCCTTCAGTTTCCACATAAATATCTTCAAGCCTTCGTTGTGATAGGGGCTTTGTGTTATCATAGAGATCTTGAAGACTTCGTGTGCGCGTAGCAATTATTTCACTACTTGTATCTTCAGAAGTGGGTGATGTTGGTGAACGGGGCACTTGTTGAACTTCTCGAGACGTTTCTTCTTCGAGAAATGTTAACATGGGCTACACTCCTAAAGACCCTCAAGTGTGAGATACCTGGCTTTCTTCCACTCCACGCTTCTTGTGGTGTCTTTCCCAACACACTCCTTGTTTTAGATCGATTAGATAGATAGACTGCACACGCCAAAACTCGTTTGGTAGTTTCTTACATTTGAACATGCTTCGAGCCATGTCAACTATTGTTTGATTCTTCCTCTCCGCCGCACCATTTTTTGGGGGGATCTTGGAACTATCAATGGACGTCTGATTCCATTCTCTTCACAAAACTCTTGAAACTCTTTAGAAGTGAATTCTCCTTCTCGGTCACACCATATAGCTTTTATCTATCGACCACTTTCTTAAACAGTTATAAGGAACCCTTTAACCTCAAATATGCAAATTTAAGTTCATTGCTATGTTGTCAAAGTACAAAAACTAAATCGCAAAGTTCACTTGCTATACTGTCAAAGACATAATATTCTTGAATATAAATTTATTAAATTATACCTTACTAATGAAAAAGGATAATAAGTTACAGGGAAAAATAAATAAAAAATATTCTACAATCTAAAGCAACAAAACCACAAACTAAAGTTCAACACTTTCAATCTCAAAAACAACGAACTTAATTGAGGGAACAACATATTTCAATAGTCATAAGAATGATTTGGCCTTAACACATGCCAATTTTGTTGGATTAGTGGTTGAACAATCTTCTTCAATGTCGCCAACTGAAATTGATTCAGCGCTATAATTATAAGATCCTTTTGAGAATTTTTTTTGTCCCTTTTTATAAGACCTCTTTGTTATTTCCAACTACATTAATTATTTCATTACATACATACCCATATTTATTATACATCTTTTTCTTCAATCAACAACAAATAGCATATGGAAAACATAAATCAATTCTCTCTCTTAAGGATAAAATTGTAAAAACAATAGTGATTACAAACAACTTTAATACAAATATCCACTTTTTTAATTCCGTGATTTTACCAAAAGGGTCTTATATATAGGGACAGAGGTATTATATATTCATGTTGGAAAATACATCAATAAGTGTTTCCCTATGTTATTGTTCCCTATGATATTCTAGTCAAGTCTAGAGAATTCCATTATGTCTTTTTTTCAATGTAACAATTTTCTAGGCTAGTCTAAGAGAACATTAATTGTATTCTCTCTATAAAAACCAGCCTTTGGCTGAAGAATAAAACATAAAAGTATTCACCCATTCTTTTCAATATGACATCAGAGCTCCCGATGTTTGGGGGTCTCGCTTCAGTATAAAAAAAACCCTAATTAAACCACTGTTATTATAGGTACTTGTGTTGTGCCTCTATTCCCAAATATATCACCATCCTATGCTAATCGTATCAAATAATTGGCCATACCATCAGAATAAGAACAAAAAACCGAGTCAAAGGCCGAAAATCCAGCTGCCGTTCACTACAACACGCACCTCCACCCGCTGCTTCCATACCGACGCGTGAGGTCTACTTGTAGCGACGTTATCGACGCGTGCGTACCACGCGCCGCCTTCCAGACAGCCGTTCCTTGCCGTATTTCATCAATTTCTTTGTCGGCGCTTTCCTGTTCTATTTAAGCGGTCCAAATTCAGATCGGAGATACCTGGTTTTTTAGTTTTCTTTGGAAGTTTATGTTCAATTTTTTAATTTGATAACAAATCACGCTGTTGATTTTAGTTTGAATTCTGCTCTTCTCCCAGCAAGTTTTGCTCGCGCCCTACTGAAATACCTTAAATACCCATGTGTTAGTTTACTAACGCTGGTGTAAAAATTTGCGCTACTTAAGTCAGGCGGCGTGAGTTAAGTCACGCAGAGTGACTTAACTCACTTTTTTTTAATTTATTTACTATATTCTAATTTATTTGTTCACTTTATTCTAATTTATTTATTTTCTTATTTATTTGTTCACTTTATTCTAATTTATTTGTTCACTTAATTCTAATTTATTTACTTTATTCAAATTAATTTATTTACGTTATTCTAAATTATTTATTTATTCACTTAAAATAAATATTTACTCGAATTTATGCATTAAATAAATACAAATATAAATAAAAATAAATGAACTAAATTAATATTTATTCGGATTTATTCATTAAATACAAAATCAGAAAATAAAAGCAAATATAAATAAAAAGAAATGAACAAAA